>Ga0325411_1000424_pt1 | contig 44171 bp, 24 predicted proteins | sample PopdelMetagenome_13_FD_206181 | JGI IMG/M metagenome (GOLD analysis project Ga0325411, IMG submission 206181) | Populus deltoides microbial communities from Bellville, Georgia, United States - Xylem-PdIQD-R4 | ecosystem: Host-associated > Plants > Phyllosphere > Stem > Wood/Secondary xylem...
TAAGATTTTTTCTTTATACTAAATTAGTGTTATTTATCCTTCCTCTTATTCAATTTCACCCCCTTTTCATTTAGTTTAATTTATAATTTTAAAAATCAACCCTTGCATTGCTAGGTTAAATTCTTAATATTTCATTAATACCATGAAATCCTTCAACCGGGGGTTTCCAAGCCGGACATTCCATCTCAACCCTTTTTTTTAATATTGAAAAATTCAGACCGGGGATTTACACTAAGAGAGAGTAATAAAAGAGAAAAGAAAAGGGGATTTTTTGGATTGTTATAATAAAGAAGCAATGAAATTTGTGGCAGTAAATATTAGGTTTTTTTTCTAGAATTAATATAACAATGATAGATAACTATAGTGTTCAAGATGGTGATCTAATAATGGCATCGAGCTTTACAAGAACATGGAGACTTCATTGATATATCTCATAACTTTAGTGATTGCATTGCTTTCTTTATTATAGTAAATTATTTCAAAGTTTCTCCTTCTATTTTTTTTATATGATGAAGTTATTTTCACGTAAATTTGATATTTTTTAGTTGTGTTCTTGTGATCGATTTCTCTTATACTCATGATTGTTGTGTGTATTTAACTTAGATTAGCAAAAAAAAAAAAAAAAAACTAATTTATATATAGATAGCGGGTTATAACCCCAACAATTGAAATGTCTCCGAAATTGCTCACCATGAAATTGAAAAACAAAATTACAATTAGGTATCTTCTTTATTATTCTCAGTGCTTTAAAACTCAAACAATTAAATAAGAATAGTAAGAATGAATCAATAAAAAGCACTGAATCAAATACATAACAGAGAAGAGATACTTCTTCTTTCCTTTTTTTCTTGATTAAGTCCAAAAATGAATTCACTTGAACATCAAAATTGGCCCCAACTAGAAGCAGAAAGAATGAGTGCAAAACTACTTCTATGTCGAGGAACAAAGACATTCTTGAACAAGAATGCAAATAAAAATCCCTCAAATACCAACTACAGTATTAAACCTAGCTTGGGGTTTAACCTCGAAAATTTTTAAAAACAATATTTGATGTTGAAATATCTCACATCAAAAAGTTAAAAACAATTAATGTGAATATAAACTATATATGTTGTAAATAATGAAGTTTAAAAGATAATTTTAAAAGGTTTTTTATTTATATTATCTTTTCAGTTGAAGTATTTAAATAAAAAAAATTTTTTATTTCTCATTGAAAAAACACAACTTTCTTCTTGTAAACATAAAATATATATACTAATAAGTTTCTAATTTTATATTGAAAAAATAAAAAAAATATTAATATAATAATCTTTGATATTAACTAGTAACCAGTGATAAGTTTGTGCTATTTTAGATGATTTGTTTTGAGGAACCCCCACCTAAAAAAGAAATGCGGGGCTAGGTGTTTGCACAATATGTTTTTTGGCTTGGTAGGCGAAAAAAGCACCCACCCGTGAAAAGTGTTGCACATCAATTCCTGTCGTAGATAAATATGTTAGTCTCGGTGTTTGTAAATTTACCCTTTTTTTTTTTTTTTTTTGTAACAATCACCCAAGAGAATTTGTTCCACCTCTTAACAAATAGGTATTTGAAAATTTGTTTTTTATTTATTAAAAAAATAAAAAGATTAGGTCTCTATTCACACGGGTTGGGTTTCCACGAGCCAACTGCAACCTTGGTTTTCTTCTTCATCAGACCCGGTCAGGATCCCGGATCGCCCGATAACTATAATACTAATAGTAGATTAGTCTCTTGGTCCCACGATGGTAGTGGAATCCGCTTTAAGATGCCCTACAAATGCTACAAAAAGGATTAGTCTCCTGGTTTAAAAAACGTTGAAGAATACTATAGTACAACCAGGAAAAAATACCAACAGACAGAGAAAATGAATTGTTATTGTTGTATTATATTTTTTAAAAGTATTTTTATTTAAAAATATTTTAAAATAATTTTTTTCAGACTTGTTTTATTTTTTACTTCAAAACTATCAAAAAAATACTAAAAATATCATTTTTTTTTTTAAGTGAATGTATTTTAAAACACAAAATACACAATCAAAAGTAGAATTTCTTGTAATTTCGAACACTCATAAAATGTTAATAATACTATTTTAAAAGTGAAGTTGAAAGCTATAATTGAAGAAGCTTCAACCAAGATGTGATATATAACAAAAGATTAGGTAAGCTTAGACCAATAATTATTAACTTTTCTTTTTCTCTGCCGATTTTTTTTTTAATTTTAATTCTTGTTTTCTTTCAAATTCTTATTAGAACCTAGTTACGAGATAGCATGCATGTAAATATCCAACAAAATAAAAAATAAAAATTGTTCAAATAGAAAATACTAAATTTAAAATATTCAAATAATAGAATAATAAAAATTTAGAGACATTCAAATAAAAAATATTAAAAATTTAGACACTAAATATACAGTTTTTCCATTGTTTCTAAAAAATTGTAAGCCACTCATTATTAATTAACAATAGTAATTTAAATATGAAAAAAATCAGTGACTCAAGTAGATAAAATAATAATAATAATAATAATTATTATTATTATTATTATTAAAAAATAAAAAATAATAAAAAGGTTAAAAAGCAAATAAGTTTTCTCTACTGTAATTAAATATTAGAATCAAAATCAGCCTTCAAACTTTAAAAGTTCACATTTCAGGCAAAGAACAGAAAGTCCATTCATATGAACCAATTATTGTCTTCTTCAAGAAGCGTAGCCACAGCCACCGCCACTTTAATCTCTTCTCTCACTTTTCAGTCTCTAAAGCAATTCTCATCGACTACGACAACAAAACCAACCAAATGGAACTCACCAACCAACACCATAATCACTCACCCAATTCTCTTAGCAATGGAATCATGCACTTCAATGCTTCAATTGAAGCAAATCCAAGCTCATATGACAAAAACCGCTCTCATTACCCACACTTTCCCAGTTAGTCGTGTCTTAGCCTTTTGCGCTCTCTCTGACTCTGGAGATATAAACCATGCCCATCTCTTGTTTTCCCAGTTACAAAACCCCAATACTTATATTTGGAATACCATGATTAGAGGCTACTCTAAAGCCAAAATGGGCCAAACTGGCTTCTTGTTTTTCTGCCAAATGGTTCAGAAAGGTGTTGAAATGGACTGTAGGAGTTTTGTTTTCGCGTTCAAGGCGTGCGAGCAGTCTTTGGGAGTTTTAGAAGGAAAATCAGTTCATTGTGTTGTTTGGAAGATGGGTTTTGTTTATACTTTGTTGGTTCAAAACGGGTTGGTTCATTTTTATGGTTTGCGTGGTTGTTTGGGTTTAGCACGTCAAGTGTTTGATGATATCTCTGAAAGAGATGTTGTGTCTTGGACTTCTATAATTGATGGGTATTCTAAGCATAAATGGTGTGATGAGGCCTTGAAACTTTTTGACTCCATGTTAATGTGTGGTGGTGTCGAGCCAAATGAGGTTACTATGATTGCAGTTCTTTCATCTTGCTCCCAGAAGGGGGATTTGATATTGGGGAAGACTTTTCACGAGTATGTAAAAACAAGGAATGTGACTCGTAGCTTAAATCTGATGAATGCAATCTTGGATATGTATGTGAAATGTGGCTGCTTGGATTCTGCTAGAGAGATTTTTGATACCATGGGGGTTAGAGATGTGTTCTCATGGACAAGCATGGTTAACGGGTATGCTAAAAACGGTGAGCTAGAGATGGCGAGAACATTGTTTAATGAGATGCCTGAGAGGAATGCGGTTTCTTGGAATGCCATGATTGCTGGGTATTCTCAAAACAACCAACCTAAGGAAGCTTTAGAATTGTTTCACAACATGTTGGAGGCTGCATTTGTTCCAATGGAGAATACATTAGCTTGTGTGCTCCCTGTTTGTGGTCAATTGGGTTGCCTTGATGTTGGTCAGTGGATCCATCGAAACTACGTCAGAATGAGATACAACGAAATTAGTGTGATCTTAGCAAATGCGCTCATAGACATGTATGCTAAATGCGGAGTCATACATGAAGCTGCAAAAGTTTTTAATGACATGCCAGAGAGAAACTTGGTCTCTTGGAATTCCATGATTACTGCTTATGCTTCTCATGGGCACGCTAAGCAAGCTCTGAGTGTTTTTGAGAGAATGATAAGTGGAGGGTTTAAGCCAGATGATATTACATTGGTGGGTGTCCTGTCAGCTTGCAGTCATGGTGGCTTAGTTGCCGAAGGTCGAGAGTATTTTCAAAACATGAAACGAAAGTATGGTATAGAACCCAAGAATGAACACTATGCTTGTATGATCGATTTACTCGGTCGAGTTGGACTCCTAGAAGATGCATACGAGCTAATAACCAAGATGCCAATGGAGCCAAGTGCAGCTGCATGGGGTGCCCTAGTCCATGCTTGTAGGATGCATGGGAATGTTGAAGTAGCTAAGATTGCTGCTCCTAGACTCTTGGAGCTGGACCCTGAAGACAGCGGTATCTATGTTCTGCTAGCTAATATTTGTGCCAGTGGGAGAAGATGGGGTGATGTCAAAATGGCAAGAAGAATGATGAGGGAGAGGAGGGTGAAGAAGATCCCTGGGCGTAGCATTGTAGAAGTTGAGGGCCAGTTTCACGAGTTTTTGGCTGGTGATGAATCACACCCGCAATCTGAAGGCATTTATAACGCATTAGATCAATTATTTGCAATGTCTAAACTAGAGGACTGTTTTGTAAAATAACTTGGAATTTATTAAATTGATTTTTTCTATTTTTTAATCAAAGGAGTTTTGTATAAAGGTCCGGAATTTATAATTTAGTTTATTTGATTATTAAGGCATGTTAATGTTAATTGCACTAAAATAAAAACTAAAGATAAAAAACAAATAATAGATGAGATGAGATATATCCGTGTATTTATGGCCGTTTACTATCAGATCTCTTAAAATTAATAATTATTAAAAATTACAGTGTTTTTCCTACTGTAATTAATATCATTATATAATAATCCTAAATTATATTTTCCAAGAGATTCCTTCATTCAAGAGTTTTATTAATTTAGTCCCAAAAATAGTAACATTAGCTTTACATTATTTCCAAATTCAATATAACCTAACAAAAAAAAATTATTAATCTTTTTTCTTACATATATTGACTAGTTCTTCAATGCATTCATACCAAATAAATTCTCTTAAGGATATTTATGAAACTTTATTTAAAAAAAAAAAAAAACTAAACAAGCAGAAGCTTTGATGTTATCTTAAATAATAATATTTACAGCATCTTCTTGTTCCATTACACGAGAAGAATTCTCACATCACACCCCCACGTTATCCCATCTACAACTGCAATTAATCACAAAGCTTTACTTACACACAGTTCCCTGTACAGGCGTGCATGAATTATTTATTCACCTCTCTTACACAGCACGAATACATCACATGTTATCGGTCAGAGTTATATACCATGGCCTGTGAACGCCGATTGATACAGTAGCTGCTACCACTAATACTTCAGCAGCTGCCACCACTCTTTCTGCCAGCATGACAGCTCCAATTGACCGGAGTGCCGTTTGTGATAATTTTCTTCCCCGGGGTCCACTGCCCCCAAGCACAATTCCTCTTAGAGCCAAATAAACAGCACGGGAAACTATTTCAAAAACAGGATCCCCGGCCTGCAAGCTCTTTGCTAACATCCTAGCCATGACTAACTTTCTTGGCTTATGCTTCTCCTCATCATCTTGCGAGAACCCGCTCACTACTTCGACTATTTCTTCAATACCCACATCAGCAACACGGTCTAGGACTTCTGACAGTTTATTACCGCGCTCTAATAGAATGCTCTCCATGTCTGCATTGCTGTTTACCGCTCGCTCCGTCAGGAGGGTTTGCTGGTAAACAAGAATGCTGCAGATCATTAAGTTTCAGATCACTTAGTAACCCTCTTACATCAAATAAAGATGCAAGAGAAAGCTCTACGCATAATGCAGCCCCAAAAAAATGAAAATAGAAAATAATGAGAGAACATCTTTCCAATCAAACCATCTGGTCTCAAAAAGGCAGTGTTGTTAGAAAATTTAGAAGTAGCATCTCAAAGGTCGGTCTGTGGATCACTTACCTGGTAGAAATTACTATCATTTTCTGAATTTCAGCCTGCACAGACCTCAACCGAGACAGGTTTAGCATAAAAGTTTCAGGCAAAGTTTCTTTTGTCAGACCAGAAACCCCACTCACAATCTTCAACAATCCAAGCCTCACCAACAGATCAATTCTTTCACCAGTGCACTCTGGTTCTGGTTGTTGGTTATCTGATTGAAACAGCTAAAAAAATGAGGGTGTTGGAAGAAATGTAATTACCATACAAGATAACTTTGTTTATAGTGATGTGAAGACAAACTTTCTTGTCAACTTTGCAAAGAACTAGATATTGTGTATAAATTTACAATTTTTACCATGTAGCTGGCATACCTGTCTCTGAAGGTACAGAAGTAGAACCCATTGCACTGCCATTTGTTTTCACCAGAAAGCTTCCACCGGTTCTAAGGGTAGTGAGAGGTACAAAATCCTGTGATGAACTGTCATTGCTCTTCAAAGAAAAGAGAGAATTCTTGTGCTCTTCCCACTCTTGATCTTCACTATTCTTAACAGATGAAAGCCACTGCATTGTCAGCGGTAGAGAGATACAGGCATCCGAATCAGACCCATAATGGTTGGCAAAGGCTTTTCTAAGGTAATCCAAACCAGCAGGACCTGTTAACAAAGGCTCCATCATCCTTATTCGTACTTTACTAATCTCTTGCTTGAGAGCCTGTCAAATATGTAGATCATTCAGATAACTGTAACTCTCAAAAGCGTATTAGGTTCAGCAAGAAAATATAATGTGGCCAACACAAATAGAAAGCAGCGAACAGGAAAAGAAAAATATCACATATAATACAGAGATTGGCTGTGGAGAGGTGCTCGTATTCTGTTATATGGACATCACAGCAGATTTGATCCACAAAAATACATGCTAGATCTGAGAAATTTCTAGCAGTTTTTTCCCAGAAAATATAAAAGATTATGTATATTGAAGCAAAAATAAGACATTTTTCATTGTCTGAAATAACCAGAAATAAGTTCCTGCACAGTTGACTCAGAAGAGCAATACATGAGCCTAGAGCAAGAACAAAATAAAAGGTATGAATGAATATGCACACCTGAATCTGCTCCAGCACAAAGCGTAGACCCTTGATCATTGCAGCAATATGTGGACGCTTCGATTCATCTTGGGTCTGACAAGTCTCAGTCAACTCTTTCAACAATTTCTGATGCAGGGCCTTCATTACATCCTCCTGGGCTGGAGAGGAGAGTTTCTGCAACGTAACTATTGCAAACTCTAGAATCTTTCCACAGTAACCAATGTCCAGGTTACCTGACTTTAGAACCTAATAATAAGTGAAGGGAAATTAGTATGACAACAGATATATAACACCATAGTAGTAGGAAAAGATGCCCACCTGAGAGAGAAGATCTAGATCAATAGCTTCAACAATCTCTTGTTTCCAGCTCTCTGGAGCCAGCTCCTGAATTCCATCCCTCACCTCCCCCACCAGTTGAACGACCCGATCATATTTGGGCTCATCCTGTTTCATTGATTCCATGACACTATCCCAGAAAGCCGCCTCCATTGTCTCTCTCACCTTTGCCTGAAAGCAATAAGGTGAGCAGGGAAAATTAGCATCTAAATTCTAAATCTCAACTAATCACCAACTTGGTGGATACTATAAACAAGTTTTGATTATTGATAAGAGTTTCTCCAGTGAAATCTGGACAGAGTTATGATAAATGTCAAAGTCTGAATGAACTTTAGAGGCTTAGACTTAATAAATGATGGCAAAATCTTTTTTTAACAAGCTTCCACAAAGCAGTATATTAATATCACAGGAGCTTTATAGGAGGAGCAACCATTATTCCCTTGGCAAAGCATGCAACTGCAAAGAAAATAATAAAATAAAAAAGAAGTGATGAAACTAATGGAGATATGTTTATGCCAATTTCAATATCTTCCAATGGATTGATTATTGGTTACTGATCATAGTTGTGTTAATGCACAAACCTTGATACTACTTTCATCTTTGTCAGAAATATTGAATCGATCAACAAAACCATGGCGTTTCTCATGGAGAAATTCATTTACGATCATTTCATTCTCTGTTAACAATTTTCCAACAGCAGAACCTGATGGGCCATCAGAGGAACCAAATTCTTTAGCTGAGGAGGTATCTTCTCTGAACAAGGAGCGATCTACATGGCTTGGCCTCTCAATACCATCACTCACATTATTTCTATTAGCAGTGTTAGCAACAGAAGGAGCATATAGGGGCATGCTAGGAGATGGAAGATGCATTATTGGTGACCCTACTGGACTTCCATTTTCCTTGGCTTGAAAATACTTTGATCGAGTTTCAGATAGTGCAATTTCCATTCGCTCAATACCAGCATCTCCACTCAGGTGTTGTACCTTTTCCCTTAAAAGTTTTTGATCTTCCGCAACCTGTATTGAAATAATTAAAAGACAATCATCATAATGAAAGTACCAATATGGGAAGGAACATTGGGCATAAATACCTTATCAAAAGGCTTAACAAAAATCAATCTAAATTCGGATGATCAATTGTTCAATTACTCGAACATCCCCTTTCAATAACAAAGGTAAAGGCAATTAATGGTACATGCCAAGAGTTGAAAGGGCAGCGCAATTATTCAATACTATCACATCACTATAAAAAAAAATAAAAGGTTTTCTTTTTTGTTTTTACTTCAAAACAATTTTAATGTGACAACATTTGTTCATGTCATGTACATCAGTTACTATTTAAGTGGGATAAAGATAAGACCTGATTCTGAATGGCTTTCATATCATGAGTAAGAATATCATTACTCCCTCCTGGGGTGAGCTTGCATTTCTGGATCATAGAGAGCTCAAGCTGGCAAGCCGCTCTCACCAAGTCCTCCTCCAGTGACTGTGCATCCTTAACCTTCCACACCACAAAGCAATTCAAGTAGGTGCACCATTCTTTATCAAAAGCTGCAAGCTGAGACCTGAACGTGCAACGTTTCTGTGAAATGGATTCAGACTCCTCATCAGAACTGTGCATGGGCCCATCCAGTATAATCCTTATCAACAACTCAAACTCTCGGATGAAAGATTCAGCAGACTTGGCCAGAGCAATCTCACGCTCCCCTTGACCACTGAAAACAGCATCTGGATGACCTAAAATCATGTAGGCACAAAGAACTATTCTCACTGGATACCTTGACATTTTAGCGGCACGTCTGGCATACTCCCCAGAGGCACCTACTTTTTTGGCCTCTCTACTCCTTGTACAAGACCTGGGAGGGGTCCTTTTCTTAGGGATGGCAACTCTTTTGAGAAGGTGATCAATGTTGTCAGAGCTGGAAGGATGATCCAAGGCAGCAACAGCCATTGAGACTCTAAAGCGGCTCTCAAGACGATCAAGTAGACCTTCTACAGTGTGAAGAGTACCAGTCAATTGAATCAGACGAGCAAGCTGCTCAAATGGCATTGACTTCACACAGTTCTCATTGATTTTCAAGGCATCATAGTCTTTTGCCAGGTCTATGGTAGTTCTCCTTGACCTAAGGAACTGCCTCCAGCACCTAAAAGAATGTGAGCAAGTATACATTGTTCAGGTGAAATTTATACTAAAGAGCAAGCCAGATGTTTTTGTACAGGGCTAATGTTTGACAGATTCGCCAAAACTTCATAAAATAGCAAGTGCAGATTATATACCTTGCTAATTTTCTAGAAAGGAGATCAGCCTGCTGATGCATCTTATTCCAGTTTACCCGAACTGAACTATGCTGAAGTCCTCTTTGCCTCAAAAATTCTGCTCTTTGTCTCTTTGCCTGATTATCATAAAAATCAACGAAAAAACAAGGAAATGAGCAGCGACACAAAGGCAACCAGCTTACAATTGAATATAAGAAGATATTAATTATTAATTTCAGAGTTCAGACAATATCTTTACCCTTTGCAGTCGATCTTCCAGCTTTTCCCTCATTCTCCTCCTCTCAATCTCACGTTGGTGAGAGACGGACCTGGCTACTCGCTGAACTTGCAACAACCTAGCACATGCCCTCTTCTTTTCTGCTTCCAGCAATCCCATTCGCTTCATTTCAGCAGCTGCACGCTTTTGGTTAATTGCTGCACGTACGCGCTCCTTGTACTTACTTTCCCGAGCCCTTCTTCGCAATAATGATTGGGATGTTCTCTCCTTCAGTGTGGCCCTTCTTTGCCTGTAAGCCTTTAGCATAAGCATTCTATTTGCTTCAGCCTGCTGAACCCGTAACTCCACTTTTGTTCCAAGCCTCTCCCTTTCTCTCTCAAAACGCTTCTCCACCCCAGTTTTAGCTGCCTGCCGCAACTCATGCAACCTTGCCAGGCGCATCTGGGCATTTGCCAGAATGCTCAGCCTGTAATATTAAAATGTGAGTCTGTGAAAGAGTAATATAAAACTATTCTTGGAACCTCACCTAACAGTTTAAGTTTTTGGGTTAAGAAGGTTCTTTGACATGGTATCAGAGTTTTGTTGAACAAGTAGTCACGAGTTCAAATTTCACCACCCTCATTTTATATTTAAAAAATTTAAGCACAAGGTCATGTGGGCTTGTGCAAGTTTCAGGCCCGAAGGGCTTTCACTTGAGGGGGTGTGTTAGAGAGTAATATAAAATTATTCTTGCGACCTCACCAAACAGCTTAAGTTTTTGGGTGGGAGGGTTCTTTGACAGAGCCCAAACATGCAGCTTGACTAATAATTATAAATTTATAAAATAAAGTGGTTTGAAGGGAATGTTCTTCCAATTTGTTTCTAATGGGCAAATCTAACATATTGTATTGACTATAGGGAAACCAAATTAGAATGCAAAAACAAAAAGGAAAATATGCAGAGCAATAAGCCAAAAAGAATAAGTCTGCGGTGCAGATGGATGAGAATAAAAAATGCAAAATCTGTTTTTAGAGTTGACATTTTCAGCCAAAATTATTTTAGATGCCGTCAAGAAAAAGGATAGCACGGGTCAGTATTTGTTTACTAAATGAAATACCATTTGATGATAGGTGGCATGCAATAAGGACAAGTGAAAAAACTGTAAAACAAACATGCGGTGCATGAACAAGTGTTGTCAACTACTATCCATGGATTATGAGCGTAAAGACACATAGAAGTCCTAGGAATGAGAACTCAGGTTAAAAGCTTAAGGGACAACGTAGATAGAGAAGAGAGACAAAGAAGAAATTCACAATAATGTCAATAAAAGGTAGGAAAATAAAAAATAAAAATTATGAATCATTACTCAGGAAGTAGCATCATGACACATCATTGAAGTAAGTGATGAATCAACACAATATGAGTGAGCCTGGAACAACAATGATAATTCATGTAGATGCTTAATGATCACATGGATAACAATCCACACCACCAACCTTTAATGTCAAAGATAACCCCAAAGCTTTAATGTCAAAGATAACAAGTAAATAATCCATTAAAAACCATGGCATAACTCAAAACTAACAGGGACACGACCTTTTTTGCTCCGCGGCAAGAAGCTTTGCTTCGAGGCGTTGCGCAAGGTCTTCTTCATGAGATGAACACTGTGAGGGGCTTCTTGGCTTTGTTCTAGCCTTGCTTGACAACCTCTCATAGAATTCCTGCTCTCAAACAAATGGCCAAAATAATGGTAGTGTATCAATTAAAAATGGTTCTAACATGGAATTGGGTAACCAAAACAAGAAAAGGAAAAACTTTTTTCACACTAAATCATCACATTCACAAAATAAAACTTTATAGAGAAAAAATAATAAAATCAACAGAAAATCGCTTCTTCAAGAAAAAAAATCGGAAATTAAAAAAAAAAAGAACAGGTAATAATTGTGACAATCAATCAAAAGAGGAAAAAAAAGAATAATTATGAGTATGAATTTGGACGAAAGTTAAAACGTTGCTCTCTTTGATCATGAAAATAAAAGGCTAAAATTGAATTAAAAAATAAAAAATAAATAAGTAAAAAAAATAAAAAGGAACCTGTCTACGGAGATGAGCGTGTCGAAGTTTAGCTTCGATTTCTTCAACACTACTGGTTGTTGGAGTCTTGGCTTCTAAGAGTCTTTTTTGAAGCTTTCTCGGTATTCTCCTCGGAGACGAAAACGATACCGTATCATTGACAGGAAAATCAAGTGCAATTCCACCAACCACCACCCCCGTCTCCGGCGACGATTCTACTCCGGTATCCATAATTTAAAATCAAAGAAACAGCAACAGAAGCAGCAAGTGATGAAAATTCTAACTCTTTTTCTTTCCTTATTTATTGATGGATTTCTGGTTTTATTTGTCTATTTATTTATATTTACAAGAAAAATCAAAGGGGAAAAGCTGCGTCGATTCTTGCTTGAATTTTTTTTTTTTTTTTTTTTTTTTTGGAGAGAAAGAAGAAATGGAAAGCGTGTCTGCCTGTGTGTTTATGTTTACGTGAGTTTCTCTTTACTCATCCTCTACTTCTACTTATCTTTATCACCTCCTCGGCTATTTCCTGCCACGTCATCTACCTCAACGGCTCTCTTTTGTCGTTTTTTTCTTTTTTCCATGTATTGCCCCTTGCCTTTTGTTTTTTTACATAGCTGTACTAATTGTCATGAAAATCAATTCGGTTCCGTAGGCCGACCGGGTAATTAATATATATGAAATCTTTTTTTTTAATTTTATTTTAAATTAATTTAGAGATTAACTCAGTTAAATTTAATTAATTTAATTAACTAAGCTAAACCCACATGATATCTACCTGGATAAATTTCAAGGATTTTTTAAATTTTTATATAGCACGATCTCGTTTTATTTTAAAAAACTAAAACAATATTTCTAATATTAATTCGAGTTTACTTATAAATTGATAATTTTAGCAGTAAAGTTTGCTAATGCAATGTTTGTTTTGAGTTAGTGACTATATTTGAGTGTGTTTTAAAAGTTTATTTATTTGAAAATATATTAAATTGATATTTTTTTAATAATTTTGATATATTAATATTAAAAATTAAAAAAATATTTTGATATATTAAAAAAAAACACTTTGTATCATAATAACAAATACACAATAAAAAAGAATTACTCATGCTCTCTATTAGATAAATGACAAAAAGAAAATATTGATTCTCATTTTTATTTGAGAAAGTGAAATACAATTGTGAATTAATTGAAAGAATTTTTTAATGATTATAATTATCTAGTCTAAAAAAAAGGTGTCATGTTTTGTTTTTTAATATAAATTAGATTACTCACACCACATAGGTGGTTTGGGATAAACCACTTCCTTCATTTTACAAAAATGACAAAATGAATTCAAATCATAACTTTGTGGTAACTTTATTTTTTATGATCTAATTTGCAAAAGGTGTTTTTCTTGAAATTCAATTTTTGGAAAATTATTTTTCAAATTTTTTTGTGTTTGTTTGTTACTAGAAAAGTTGGTCAACAGAAAACACTTTCCAGTCAAAGAAAAATTGGGCTTGGTTTCCAGAAAAGTGTTTTCTTCAAAAATTTGGATATAAAACACTTTCCGGAAGTTGTGAAAAATTTAAAAATGCCATATTATTTATTGATTATATCAAATTTGATCCTCAAACTTTTGATTGCTATATATATTTTGTTTTGAATATTTATTTTCAATTTCATTTCTTAAAATTTAATTTTTATATTAACTTTCATCCTCATTTTTATAATTGTTATTTGTTTTTCCCTTATCATTTTTTTATTGAAATTTTTTATGTATCAAATTTGATCCTCATTCTTTTGATTGCTACTTATTTTATTTGAAATAATTTATGAAATGTTAATTATTATTATTTTAATTTCTTCATCTTTTAATTTTTTTATTTTTTAGATTTGATCTCTATTATTTTTATTATTATTTATTTTATTTGAGATAATTTATGAAATTATATATTTTTTTTCAATTTCATTCTCATTCAACTTTTTAATTTGTAAGATTTGTTTCTCATTATTTTAATAAACTTGAGAAAAATAAAACATTAATAAATTATTTTCCAGCTCATTTTCCATGACATAACCAAACACTGAAAAGTGTTTTCCAACTTATTTTTCACTACACTACCAAACATCAGAAAATAATTCACTTTTCCGGAATTTACTTTCCAAAAAAAACTACTTTCCAACAAACAAACGGGATCTAGATTGGTTCTCGCACTACAAAACTGAATGTACATGTTATAGCCATTGTAAACATGTATTTTTTAAAAACAAATCTAATTACCCGGGATAAAGTCCCAAATATATATATAAAGTGAGCATAATAACATGGGGAAAAAATTGCATGCCAGAGCAAAATAAAAATGATATTGTTTAATTTTTAACCAGTTAACATAGTGTTTGAAAACAAAATTAAAACTATGTTTTTCAAAAATTAAAATTTTGTTCTTGTTTAAAATTAATCTTTTTTTATTTCTGGATTTTTTTAATGTCTTGATGTCAAAAATATTTTTTAAAAAAATTATATTATTTTGATGAATTTTCAAGTGAAAAATACTTTGAAAAGCAACCAATATTACACTTTCAAACACCCTCTAAACATAGAAGGACAAAACAAGGTAAAAAAAAGGATAAAAAGCTTGTGTGAGCCAATCCAAGCCAGCACGGTACACTATTAAAGGGTAAACTAGTCTGAATTAACCTGACAAACTTGTTTTTTAGGTCATGAGATCGAGATAATTTGATAGAAAAATAAATTAAAGATAACCACAAAGACATTTAAAAGAATATAATGTCGTATGACGCTATCAAAAAAGAAAAAAAAAAGATGTCAACCCTTGTTAATTTTCAAACTCGTGACCAAGGTCATCATACCAAAAACACTATACATGAAAAAATTACAAAGCTCAATCTCTAGAAAATGCAACGTTGAAGGATGACTAAAAAAAAACATTGGATAAAAAATCCAAAAAATAGCAATTAAAAGAATGAGGATTAAGATTGTAAGAAAAAATAAAATAAAGGGCAGTAATGAATTTTTAAATTCAAAGTTAAATTGAAAAGAATAAAAAAAAAACAATACACAAATAACTTGGATTGAAAGGTGAAATTAAAAACAATAAAACTTTTATAAAAAATCAAGAAAAAAATAAAAAAAAATAAAAAAAATATAAATCAAATTGAAAACACCAATACATGATAAAAAAAAAAAAATTGAACATCTAGAATTTTTGTAATGTGTTTTTTTACATACAAAAAATCTTAAAAGTAAATAGAAAAACTTATAACCACATATAATTACATAAATTACAAACTATTTCTTAAATAAATTTTTTAAAAAAAAGCCATCAATAATATTTAATATTTCAATATGAGTCATTTATCCGGTTGTGTTTGATAAATATATTTATGAAAATCAAATTATAATAAAAATCAACACACACATAAAAATTATTAAAATAAAACAAAAGGAAAAAAACATTTATACAGGGCTCCACATTTTAAAAATATTGTAAAAGAATAAATGTGTTTTTATTTTAAAAATAAGTTTGATCTATATAAAATATATATAAGAAAATTAAATGACTTTTTAACCAAAAGGAAACACCCTTGAAACTTTCTTTGACCAATCATGATATAAAAAAATAGCCTCATAACTTATAATTAACTCAAAACTAAAAATCTTTTAGAATTTGTATATGTTTTTTTAGGTATTTTCAAGATAAAAAAAACACTTAATTTTAACTCCTCTCATTATATGAAACCATTTGATCCAAAAATCAATCGTTTTAGTGTCCGGAATCATCTTTAACAATAACTTTCTTTCCCTTAACAGGAATTCAACGACATCCTCTCTTTTCTCCATCGAAAAAGGACTAAAAAATGAAAATGATGGTACCAATGTAATGTTTAAAAATTATAAGGATTGGTTATATAATAGCTAAAAAAAATGAGGGACTAAAATGAACTTTGAAAATAAATTGCAAAGCCGTCATCTATGTTCCCTTGTTTTTTACATAAGCAATCTTTTTTTCAATTCAACACTCACGCAAAAAAAAAAATGCAATTGAGCTCTAATCTGGATTCAAAAGGGCCTAATTGTGGAAAAAAAAGATTCGATGATTAAATTAAATTTTTTAAAAAAATATTTACTATTACACTCCATAGCGAATTGTGTAAGTTATGAAAGGATGAACATTAAATAAAAGAAAGCTACAGTAAAAAAACCACACATTTTATATATTCTGTTAATTAAATTAGTGAAAATATGAATCATATTTCACTTGATTCGATTCCTTTTCTGTTAAGAAAAGTTTTTAAACCTGACTCCAGTTTATAACTCTATCTAGACTTCAAGTCATAGCTTTAGTTAGTTAACATGAATCAATCAAATTTTAAAACTTCTCTTAAAAAAAAAATTAAGATAAAGTCTTTTTTAAATAAATAAAAAAAGTCAAATTAAATTTTGATTTTTTCTTCACCTTCTCTCTCTCTCTCTCTCTCTCTCTCTCTCTCTCTCTCTCTCTCTCTCTCTCTCTCTCTCTCTCTCTCGCGTCCAGCCATGGATTCATATAATCTGCCCACTATTATGTAATTAATAATGATCTCATTGTTGTAATTGAATCCTTAATTGATAAGAATACATTAAATAACAACTTGATTATCGATTAATATATAATGCTTTTAAGACGTTCAAACCCATAAGAAAAGGCAATAATTCTTTTGATTTCAGACGTAATTAAGCAAATGGATTAGTCATAGGTTGCCAATAAAGACCATTTGTGCTTGGTGGGACGCTATCCTAATACTTTCAATCAAAATCAATCAATATTATTTCTTTTCAAAAAGAAAAAAAAACATTTTGAGTTTAAATCTTAAAATTAAATTCTTTTTAATGAACAGGTGCGAGTTCAAGATTATTTAGGAAGGGATTTGGCATTGGTTAACATACAAACCAGTTCAAAAATATATTTTATTGTAAAAAAAAAGCTTGATTTTTGAGTTTGAAATTTAAAATTAATATTCAAAAACTATTAATTTTTTGGAGTTTGAGTGGAAGCTTTTGTGGTTGATTAATTTTTTTTTACGTTTTGATTTTTTTTATAATTCAAGATATCCGAGTGAGTTTAAATACACCACGATTAATTCTTGAACTCATAGAATATCTTGGAAGCTTTTGTAGCCGATTAATTGATTAATGAGAAGGTTGAAAATGGATGGATCAACCCACTTCCTTGGCACTTCCAATTGTTTAAGAAGTCAAATTTATATCCTTTTTCTCAGCTATACTTTCCGTGCTTTCTAAAACCATCTTCCCTGCCGATGGCTTTGCTAACAAGTAACCAACTTGATTCTTGCTTGCTCTTTTGGGTTCTCCTGATCTGGGAGGAATTAGCATAAGCATGACCTCCTTGTATTTACCAAACGCTGGTTGTTTTCCGTCCAAATTTGGAGTTATTTCGCATACATGCTAGATAAGTGACTGTTTTTCTTTAACATAAAAAAATAATAATGTTCAAACATTGCTGGTGTGCTTTGGAAAAGAAAAAAAAATTGTGAATCGCCTCTCTTGAATCTAATAAGATTATTTCATTTACTTATGAAATAAAACAGATCAATGAAAGTAAATAGACCGGATTTAAAATGAAAAGATAATAATTATGACCTGCGGAAAAAAAATATTTATAAAAAAAATATAATTACGAGCTCAATTCTAAAACAATACAATGTTAAATGATAAAATTAAAAAAAAAACAACACGAGTCAACCGAGTTACCATGACAAGCTCATGATCCGAGTAGCAAAAAGCTGGGTTAATCTTATAGAAAATAAATTAAAAAATAATTTAATTTAAAAACATAAAAATCATTAAAAAAAAAAGATACACATCACATTTACTCGAGAAGATGAAGAAAAGAAAAGGGAACAAATTTATCTTTCCAGGATGAGAAGGGCCACCATGAACATCCCCTGTAGACAAGCTTAATGAAACGCCCTTTTTCCTATATTACCCTTTTAAATTAAAACCCTGCCGGCTGTGGAATGTACATGGCTGCGATCAATCTTTGTTGCTGATGGTAACAGGCATGCATAGAAGGAACGAATTGTAAAAGAACTCGAACAGAAGCATGTCGGCCACTCTTTCCTTGGTGGCCTCGTTGGTGGTTGGAATTTGTGGTGCCGACCAAGATCCTGCAATAGCTGCTGGAAAAAAAAAAAAAACAATATGAAATAGCAGCCTTGTTGTTCAAATTTTTAAAATGTTTTTTTTATTTAGAAATATAATAAAATAATATATTTTTAATTTTTTAAACTAAATACATTAAAATGATCTGAAAATATAAAATAATTTTTTTTAATATAATTCTATTAAATTGAGTTACTTGAAAAGCAAAACATAACTCTATACCCTCTTAAGAAAATTGAGTTGCTTGAGAAGCAAACATAACTAGACAATTATGTATTCAATAGTTTTTTTAGTATAAGATTATATATTATAGTAGTTTTTATAGTTGCGGTTTAAAAATATAAATTTTTTAAAAGAAATTATAAATTGTTGTTTTTTTTTATGAAGATTTAAAGAGAGAGTTTGAGACAAAACTATAATGTGTGTTAATTAATCAAACATTTTTAAAGTTGTGATTAGGACAAAATGTAACTCGTACCTCATCGCACCACATAAATAAACAAAGCTCTAAACTTCACTTTATTTAGTTATTATTAGCCTTGGTGTTCGCACTATGAACTATTTTTTGTATAAAAAAATAATGTTCGGGCATTGAAATGGGGTTAAAAAAGAACATAAAAGGCTATTCATGACAAATATATAATAACATTAATTAAAGCTAATCCAACATGAGATATCCCACCAAACCCGTCGCCTAGATTATATGACTGGAACAACCTGATAAAAAAATAAAGAGAATCATAAAGTCTTTTTTCAAAGAAAATGTGTTAACTTTTTAAACCCGTGACTCGAATAATTAGACTTGAAGCGTCTAAACTAGAAAAACTCTGAAGTCCGATTCCTAATAAATTAAATATTAAAGAGTAAAATTGAAAAAAATAATTTCAACCGATGGAAATTACATCGGCAATTCCGTCGGTAATTATTTAAAAACATTTTTAAAAAAATTCATTTTATAAAATAATAAAATTAACATAAATCAACACTGTATAATATATACTCAAAATGCTTGAAAACAAAATAAGAAAATCAACTCAAACAAATTTGCAACAAATAAATAAAACAAAAAAATAAATTCAACTAAAAAAATTCATATGAAAAAAATGAAATTGCAATTGCTAAAAATTTAAAAATCCTATAAATAAATCAACTAAAAATTGATCTCATGTGAAAAAACAAATCTCACAACAACATTTATACAATTATTAAGAACAAAACAATTAAAAATAAAATTAAAAAACAATTATAGTGAAAAAAATCATGAAAAAAGAAGAAAAATCTTACCTTAATGTAGTTGCAAGTGAAGCTAAGGAGAGAAAAAAAATTTCGTAAAGCATATTAATTAAAAAAAACTAAGAGGATAAAAGAAGAAAAAAGAAGAAGACATACCGGAGCATGGAAAAAAAGAGAAGGAGATGAGGAGAGAAAAGAAGAGAAAGAAATAGATATTGATGTTTTTCACATATAGTGAAGAAGAAGAAGAAGAAGTAGTAGAAGTAGAATAAAAAGAAGAAGAAGAAGAAGTAGTAGAAGAAGAAATAAGTCTGTCTCTTGTGAAATAAAGGGACTCAGGCTTTTTATTGGGGCGCGTTAGCGACGGATTTACCGACGGATAATTGAATATTAATATTTTTTAATTATTCCGTCGGTAATATTTAATTTAAATTTTTAATTTCGTAAAAAGTTTTCAGAAACCGCCAATAATTACCGACGATTTTTCAGTCCGTTGGTGATTCCGTCTGTAATATTTAAATGAAAATTTTAAATCAATTGAATTCTTTCAGAAAAGCACCACATAACACCGACAACTTTTCATTCCGTCGGTGATTTTATCCGTAAAGAACAACAATTAACAGTGCAATTGGAAAGTGAACAGTTCTGGAGCTCTCTAGAAAATACGGGCGGATTTTTTCCGTTGGTGATTTCCTTTGTAATTAACATGATGAACAGTGTAAACAAGTTTACCGACAGATTCAACGACAGAATAAATTCCGTTGGTAAATCCTGACAAATCATCATTTTTTTTTGCTTTGTTTTAAATTTTTTTTCCCACCGTAATTCCCTCGGTATATACCGAGGGAATATTTCTATCGGTAAAATCCCTCGAAAATTTACCGACGGAAATATTCCCTCGATATTTCCGTTTGTATTTATCGGTTTTCTAGTAGTGTATAATCAATATCGTTATTAAAATTATCATCATTATTGTTACTATTATTTTTATCGCTATCACTACCATTGTTATTATTATTATTGAAAAAATAAAAACATTGAACTTGATTTGAATGATATAATTGAAAATTATAAAAAATTAAAAAAAAAGGTCAAGGAAAATAATAAGAAATCAAAAGAAGAGGGATTAAATTGAAATCCTTATTATTCTCATTGAAAAAACAAGAAAAAAAATCATAAACTTGATTGAAAGGATAAAATTGAAAGCAATAAAGACTTAAATTGATAAGGAATTCTTGTCTTTTATCGATAAAAGAGGGGAACGTGAGTCGCCACCAAATATTTTGGTCATTAGAAACCCTAATGGTCTGCAAGAGTCTGGGTAAAAGGATTGATTGTGCAAGGGGAAGACGTATCACTTTTAGTGCACCTACCTATGATAAGTTGCTTTATTGTTTATTCTAAGTCATGTTTCTATTCGTTAGTCTATTTAAGGTTAAAAAAAATCCTTCTTGGTAAGGAGATCTTTATTTTATCAAGTTAAAACCTAATCATTCTAAAAATATCTTAGAAAAATCTGTCTAAAATTTAAGAAAAATCCTCATCTTTAAGGAGATTTTTATCCTACCACGTTAAAAACTAAACAATATAAAACCCAAGAAAAAAAAAGTTTTTATTTTATTTGAAATTTTAGTCAAATCCTAATGGATAATCGTAAATTTGTTATGATACCCATTAACTAATTTGTTTTGTATTTTTTAAAAGTATGATGAAAATGCAATTTTTTTTTATGAATATGCATGAAAATTTTAGAATTTGGCTATAGGCACACAAAATAAAACATTTTTTTTTATTTTTTTGAGTTTTTTGAAATTTTGGTGAAAATATGTATTTTTAATATCATGTCAGTATCTTATAGTATAAGTCTATAGCTTTGAAATTAGGTGAAATAATTGGAAAAATATGTAAGGGACCACAAATAATTTTAAAATGGTACTTGAATGTTTTTATAATTTTTGGAATTTTTTTTAGGCTTGTTTAGAAAAAAAATTATTTTCCCTTTAAATATAGCTGTTAAAATTAGGCTTAAGGGTGTGTTTAGGGAACACACCCTTAAGCCAAAGAAACCTTTTTATCAAAATACTTCCCAAAGAAACAAGATCCAATTTAATTGACTGAAAATCAAACTGACCGGGTTGACAAAAAATTCTAACTTGAAGTTTGGGCTTTTTATCAAAAATTCTAACAATATAGAGATTCTCTAAATTGTAGAGTGCATCATGTTATATTTCTTTGAGGAAAAGCTTTATTGTATGTTTCCTTTTCTTTTAAGTTTTAAATCAAAATATACAAGGCACACATAACTTTTTGGAATTATATATTTCATAAAAAAATCAGTAACTTTTAAGTCATGGAAGAAAAAGCCAACCATCACTGATCACCAATCTCTCTAAGTGAGCCATTTTTGTTTTGATTTAAAAGAAATAAAAAGAAAAAAAAAACTTTACTAAAATTATGTGGCAACATTGCAATTCAGCAGTACTTCATCGCTCTAATTAAAACTAACTATTACCTAAAACATCTAAAATACTTGGGAACACGAAGGTGTTTCACTATTCATATTAATAGTAAAGCAGTTATATGAATAGTGAAGTAGTTGTTTTTTTTTTAAAAAAATTCTTTTAATTACATCATTCAATAGCCTAATTAGATGGAATTAGTATTGTAACTATAGGAGGGGAAAAAAATCTAATCCAAAAATTTTGGCAATGGTTATTTTAGTCTTTAAGTTCTTTTTATTCATTTTAAACACTTAGATGAGAGAGAAAAACATTGAAAAATAGTGGTAGAGAGAGAAAGTGGTTGGTTGTCATAATTTCAGACCATAAAATGATCAAGTTTGGTGCTTAAATGTTTCATTCGACGTGGAGAGTTGGATAATGATGGTTATTGACATTCAAATTGCTGGAAAATAAAAATAGATTGAGGTTAAAAATGATTTAAAGTTTCAGGTTGATTTTTCATCTTTAATTGATTTTTGGCACCTTCAAAAGCACAAGTGGGTTTATTAAGTTGTGCATGTTGTTTTTCAGGTGAAAAATAAGTTGAAAAAAAGGTTATTTGGCCAAAAGAAAATGAAAGGTGAGTTTTTGTCTAGTTCGGGCTTCGTTATTTTTTTTAAATTTTTCTTTTTATAGGATTTCTCAATGATTTTAAAAATAACTTGGGATATCTCGAATATTTTTATTTGTCGTTCTTTGTTAAATTTATCTTTTTTAAAAGAAATTTTATTTTTGAATTAAATTAAACTAATTGATTAAATATAAGCATAAGATGCTTACTTCATGATATTTTGTTTAGTTTGCCTTTTGGGTCATTGTTCTAACGACAAGTGCGACCTTTTTTTGATATTGTTGTGCAGCGTTTCATAATGACGTTTGAATCGTCTTAGGAAGTTTTTTTATAGTAGGGCAGTGTCCATGGTGGTGTGATTGTGAGTCTCCAACATGCTTTTTTTTTTCTCCTCCCATATATGATGTTGAGATCTCAGTTCTTATAGTTAATTATTAATATTTATTTATTTATTGTTGATGTATTTTAGTTATATTAATTTAGCTTAATAAACCTAAGTCAAATCAATATTTTAAATCTTGTATTTTTTTTACATAGGTGTTATTTGGTATTGGAATCTAACTGTGTTCTTAAATTTTTAATTTTAATATTATTAAATCATTTATATCATAATATCGAACAGTCTCATAATATGATCCATTCATGTAGCTGAAACCTATTTCGGGCAGGTCTCGTTAGGTAGATGGATGTAATACAGGAATGAAGTCTTGAATGCAACTCTTGCCTGCATTTTTCAACTCCTAGCTGTTAGGTTTCTGGGAGTAGGTTTGGCATTGTCCATTAAGAAGGTGAAACAACGCCAGCTCATATTTTGTCCTCGATGGGCACGTTATTCAAGAACAGTAGTAGGGCTAAATTGTTCTGAATAACTCAGGGTTTTGGTTAATAATTTTTTTTAACATAATATTAAATTTTTAATGATCAAATAATTATAATTATAATTTTAAATTTTATTATTTTTTATTTAAATTAAAATTCACTAATAATACAAGACAATATAAATTTATACAAGCTTCTATGTACAATTCTAATATCTTTTAATTTTACATGGTGTATTAAAAATTTATTTAAAAGTGTGATAAATATTTTTTAAAAGTGTATTTTGCTTGAGAATATATTAAAATAATTTTATTTTTATTTTTTAAATTTTATTTTAATATATTAAAATGATTCAAAAATATAAAAAATAAAATATATTTTTTAAAAATAAAAAAAATGGCTGTACTGTAATTTCAAAGAGTACTAGGCCCTTGGTTGAAAGATTTTTTTGACACTCAATTTTCAACGATGACATTTCCATGTGCTTCATCTTGATTTCATGTCCCACGACATTCATGTGTTTTAATTAACATTAATTACTACGTCCCTTTCTTTTATCATTAGCTGACAGAGTGGATTGGAAAAGTAGGGACAGTATTGTCAATTTACACTATAATATTATTTTTAAAAAAATACTATTATTTTCTATGACTTTGGGAGGCTTGCCAACCAGAAGATGTGACGCTTGGCGTGACGTCTACTCGTCCTTTCTCCGGACCTTGCCACGTCTCTCACAGACACTAGCAAATTCAGGAGCAGCATCCTCCACGCTCTCTCAGAAACACTCACGTGTCAATCAGCACCGAACTAAGGCCAGAGATCCCTTGCCGCGTGTGATTGAAAAGGTGGCTACCTCAGCTTGATCTCCATGGTGAGTCGTGCAGGATAATTTTGCCCTAGCCGGGCGGGTCCCATAAAAAGGTTGCCGTGGTGGGGCCCAGTGGGCTCCATGATTTGAAAAAAGTGAACTCGTTTAAAAATATTAAATAGCGAGAAAATGTTTGGATGATATATCCTTAAAAAAAGAAGAAGTTAATTTTAATATTAATTGGTTTGGTTATTTTTTTATAAGAGTTTAACAGAGATAATATTATTTTTTAATCATATAAAAAATATAGATTGAGTTTGTCAAGAACTCTTCTATTCGTTTGATTCTTATTTTTAAAAAAATCAAAGGTTGTTTTATATTTGAAAGGTTTTTAAAATATTTTATGAGAAAAAAATAAAAAAAATAGATGTTAAGCGTGCACGAAAGGTGTTTAGAAATATTTTTTTATATCTGTGAAAAAGCCTCGTTCGAAATCCTGTATTTGTTTCTAATCGGCACATGAGATCATATTGAAAAAGTCAACAACAAAAATTATTTGGGCCAAAAAAGTCAAAATTCCACCATTGGAGAATTATCTGGGTGAAGGTGCTACTTTTGACTGTAGAAGATGATGGATGGAGGGTTTTTGCTTTGAGTTTCTGCTTACAAAAGAGGCCCAATTTCGTTAAGGTACTCTTGAAGTCATATGTCTCTGGCTTTGAAAAGGCCCAACTTTTGCACTCAGTTTTTGCTATGTTTTTATTGGTAAAAATATCATTGATGAATTTACTAGTTTCAACTGTGTCATCAGCCAGTATCGCGTCAGTGATTTCATACATGTCGGTAATTCCATCATTGATTTAAACACAGGACGATAAAATATTATTATCAGTGAAAAATATGTGATTATTGATTTTTATCAATCTATTAGTCAGTAAATATTACTAACAAAATTACTAACAAAATCATCGATCAATAAATCATCAATAATATATAATATTTCTTTTTATGGATAACCAACAGAATCATCAAAAACCATACTTTGTCGATGATTCTATTGGCGTATATCAAAACATTAAGAGGGTGCAAATGAATGTAGAGAGGGAGGGGGGATTCTATTATTATTATTATTATTATTACTACTACTACTACTAATATTATCATTTATTACTATTATTACCACTACCGTTGCCATTACTATTAGTAGTATTATTAGTATTACTATCACAATTATTACAATTATCACCATTATTATTACAATTATTACTATCATTACCACTAATATTATCATAAAAAACTATTATTATTACTACTACAATTATTGTCCCTATTAGCAATATTATTAATAATTATAAAAAAATCATTTTGCAATTACAAATTAGTCCCTCAAGTCAAGCTTTAAAAATTTTGAATCTAAGGGCAATATAATAATTATAATATAGCTAAAAAATAAAATACCATAAACGACTCTAAATCATAACCAACTATTAGTTGTTTTTAAAAGCAACAGTCATTTAAATGTGCAAAAGATTAATTAAAACATCAAGACACCCCTTAACAAATCACTAATGACAAATAAATCAAAGGAAAAGACGGTTCCACCCTTCAAAAAAACACTTGAATGAAATTTTTTTCAAGAGTAAAACCATCCATCCAGCATTATAATCCATAATAAACAAAGATATATATATATATATATATATATATATATATATATATATATATATATATATATATATATATATATCGTATCATACTTGTTTGTAAACGAAAACTCATCAATTGTAAATTTATTAGTTTTAAAACTACAAGTACCTTCCCAAACAAGTTTTTCTAAAATCAACAATGATTGTGATTGTGATGCAAAGCTTGAATATGAAGTTCTTTTAAGTGACAACGTCAAGCTTCAATTCCAATTTTTAATAATACTGTGACTGAAGTGGTGATAACTTTTACTTTTCTTCCTATCATCATAAAAAAATTGTTGAGTAGTTAAGATTTTTATTTTTTTTAGTGTACCCCATATATATAATTTCATTTCAAACTTTAATTTTATAAAAACTAAAATATATATTTTTTTTCATTTATAAAGAGTTATTTTTTATTTATTTTGCATGTAAATATTCATCTCACAATAATTTTAATCAATCATATATTTTTTAAAATCACTTAAAAATATTTTTCTTAGACCTATTTATTAAATTATAACCACAATATCAAATACTCATTCATTATCTGTGAAAGTATTGGTGTGAAGCTACAACTACTAATCAACTACACTATGATGGGTGGTTTCGAGCCTTTTCACAAGAATCTTTCAAGGTAACATGAGGTGACGCCAGATAGGTCTTCTTGGCGATCTTCCGATCCAAGACAAAACCCAAGTCAAGTTTTATGTTGAACTAGGATGAATCAATCTAGTCAAATTCAATCAAACTTAATCGCTAGGTCAACCTATGAAACTACGACACAGTTAAAACCAAGATGAGACTCAATTTGACTTTAAGAAATCAAAATAATGTTGTTTAAAGTTTTTTTTTTAAAAAAATCTTTAAACGACTCGTTTTCCATTGATTCACCCAACCTGTAACCCTGAATCTTGGATTGAGCCAGGTTTTATATCTATGTCTCGGTGAGGATGTTAGCTTATTCAGCTGAAAGATAATTTCCGAATTTCATGGAATGCCCAAAGTGAATTCCAGTTGGAAATCCCAATCAAAGATTAATGTCCCTATTATCAAACATTGCATTTCCATCGTACTCTTGTTAGAATAATAGGGAAAACTCTTTCCGGTTCACTTTCTTCTGGTCATTGAGCCATATGGTGAGGAACGTACAATTTATAAAAGATGCAAGATACTAAATCAATCATGCATTCTCCAAAATATTAAAAAAAAAAAAAATCATGCACGGTGGTTACCAAATAGTCTTGCAGGAAAGTGGGCAAAAGGAATGTTATGCAGGCAGCAACATCAATTTTAGAGTTTTTTGTTTTTGGACCAAGAGCAATAAACCCACTGAGCTTCCACCAGGTAGTAACATTGACACTAAGATATTCTTCCACTCAATATTTTTTTTTTATTCACGTTTAAATAATGAATCAAAGAAGAAGCCAAATTGTTCTCTCAATCATACAATCAATATAATCAAAATCAAAATCAATAGGGAAAAAACCAGGAAATAATAAGATACCTGGTGGGATCAAGAGGCAAGCCTGACAAGAATCGTGCATTGTTAAACCAAACATATCATTTCTTTCTTTCTAATTTGTCCTCTAGCTCTCTCAACCATCAAATTATAAGACAGCGTAGGCACGGATAACCTCAATTACAGGTGCTCTACACATTGGACACTTCTCCCCACTTAGGACCAACTCATTAGCACATTTAGAGCATGTGCACATGTGCCCACACCTGTAACATGAAGATAGCCAAAAGAAAGGGAAAATGATGCAGCATTAGATAAACAATAAGTTCCATTCTTATCTGGCCCATCCATACCTCAAATCAATGTCAGAGATTTGTATGGTTCTGCAGTAATTTACCTGTACAGTAGGGAATCAATACTTCCATCACAACATATACAGCAAATCCCTTTCCTCACATGATCCCATTTAGTTCTATCCTCAGGAGCACTGTCCTCACAAATCCCTACAATAAAGTAATGGTGTTTTTTTTATGGTCACCTCTGAAAAAAACAAATAAAATGATGCGTACAATTTTAATGTTATAGTCCCATTCGTACAATTGCCAAGAAACATATCCAATAAAAAATTACGTGCATATACTAAAAATAATATTTTCCCCTCAGCATTGGTAGTTAAACAAGTCCAAATAGGACATTTTCATTGAGAAAGTAATGGAATGCAGAAACTATTTTCTTCCTGAAGCTAACTTAACAGGAATGATTTGTGTGGACCACACTAGAAGGAAAAATATCTATACAGACTGGACCGCAAACTGAAGCTATTTCCTAAAGAATTTGCTTCTAACGAATACCATGATTGACAAAAAGAAAAAGGGGCAGAAATAGAAGAATTCAAATAAAGGGAGCACACCTGGTGAACCGGCAGAGCGATTCAAAGCAGCTGAAACTTCTTGTTGTATTGATCGTTGCAGCTCAAGTTGCATGTCCATGCAGGCTTCCAGCATCCTCTGCATGTTATTCATTCTTTGTTGTAGTCTAGCCATGTCAATCCTTAGATCACTAACAATGTCCCATTCCTGTATGATATCAAATCAATGTTTCAGTTGAAAAGGATATCGTTCTATGATTTTTTTTTTCAATAAAACATGTCAATTTGAACCGCATTAATTAGTAGTAGCTAGCACTAGACATTTGCCTTCCTCAAATAAGCTGTATAAAAAATTTCACCGAGAATTTAGTGCATTTTGTAAACAGAAGTCCAGTTCCAAGAATCACTTGGTATAAGTGAACTCACGATTCCAAAGCGTGGATGCATGTCATGTTGTGGCCAAGTATAATGGCGTGACTCTTGATCCCAGAGCTGCTCAGCAGGGCGTATAGGCCGGGAAGGTAGATCAAGCGAAGGACTTTGAACAATATTCCCCTCACTCTCATTCTGATCCACAGTCTGCTGCTCCAGATCTTGTTCTGTTGATGCAGGAGTGGGTGCTGTTTGCAGTTCCCATTCAAGGGGAGCATGGCTTTGCCTTTCAACATATGAGCGTATCAATTGGTCAAGGCTCTCACGGAAACCACTGCGAAGAAGTGTAGAGACGCTTCTCCTACCACATGAATAAAAAAAACTTCTATAAATAATTTGATGACTCAAAATGGCAAAAACAATAGGCAATTCAGTGTCGAGCTTCATACCTGCTCAAGAGTTCCCTGAGCTCCATGCTGTATACATTATCATCATCAGGAAAATAAAATGGATCCATCCTACCAACTGGAGCAGCTTCCTGATCAGAAGGCTCTGTTAGCCAACTATGCACAGCCTCTTGAAAACCATCATCCTCATGCCACACTTCAGAGGCCCCTTCTCTATCTTCAATTTCCGACCATTCATTAGCAGGAGTTTCATGTTGATGACCATCAATGTTATCTTGAATCCCATCTCCCCATTCTCCAGATGTTAGACTAGCTTCAAATGAGTGCTGCCCTTCATTTTCCAGGAGTTGGTTCTGCCACTGTTCCAGTGGTGCAGCAGATTCTTGCCAATTTACACTTTCATTTGCAGTGGCTTCCAAATCAATCAAATGATTGGATAACAAGGGGATGGCACTATCCCCCCTATCTGCCTCAGATTGTTGAGAAAATACTTCCGTCGTTGATAGAAGCTGCATGTCTTCCTCAGCTTCACTTCCCACAGTTTCTTGGGATGATTCGTTACTAGTACCTCCCCACCTGTGGTCACTAGCCTCTTCTCTGGTACCATCCCTCCTTTCAACAGATGCAACGTTGGCTAACTGTTGCCTGCCTCCCACATCAGAGTCTAAAACTTGCCTTGGCCCCTCTACTGAATGAGCAGTAAAGTTTTGCCCACTTGTTTCATCAATTATGTTATCTTCTATATCAGCTCTACCATCCAACAACCCAAGGCTACCAATTTCCTCAGTATTTGACTCGGTTTGTACATAAAATTCATCTATGACCTGTTGTGAGTTATTTGCTTCAATTTGTTCACTTCTATTACCATTCATGTCAGTGTTAGATGAGGTATCAGACACATTGCTGCTTACTTGTCCATAAACAGAATGGTCCAATCTTGAGAAAAATCCTTCCCTGAATGGAAACAAGAGTTTACACGGCATTGTTAACAAATGTACAAATTTACTAGATTATAATCTGTCCAGAATTATACAGTAGAAATAACAAATGCAATAACATGATGACATTCACAATCAGCACTTAGAATGGTCAAACCCAAAATAATCTGGAGAAAACCCAATTTAATGAAAAACATGAAAGAGCCCCAGTAACCGTCAACAGTGAGTTCACAGCCACATTATTGAAGAAAAATCCAGAAACATATAAATGCCTGTTTTCCTTTTTATTCTTGGGTGGGTGGGGGGGGGGGGGGATAAGCTATGGCATACAGATCCAATACCTCAGATCAGAAACGGTATGTCTTTGCCTCAATAAACCCAATTCACTTGCTGCTGGGGATGTGGGCCTCTCATCTTCAATGATCCTGTCATTTCGCAAGAACCTACCTCGAAGCAATGACTGCAAGACAAAAAGTTCACAGCAACCATATTAGAAACACAAGAAAATGTCTCAAATAACTCATAAGCAGACATATCAATGATTACATGTCCATATATTTACCATAAGTAATTGACTTTACCAAGAAAAACTTATCAAAAGTGGAGAAAAAATAAATCATAAATGCAAGCATTCAATCAGCCTCTGTTAAAAAACTCTTCAAAACCCAGAATCTCCTACGATCAATCCTTATGTGGAACCATTAAATACTTAAACCTCAAATCTCTATCATCCCAGTGCATTCAGCACCATTACGGATTAGAGATCAATTATTGTTTACATTAATGGATAGTATGCAATCAAATAAAAAACAAACAAGATTCATGCATATTGAAAATATCAACATTTAATAGCAGCTAACCTGAATGCGGTTTCGATGAGCGAATTGTGTTACAACCTGATGCTCCGACAGACCTTGCAGCTCACTTTGCCTTTCTCTCTCATGCTTTTTAAGCATATCAAGCAAAGCTTGTCTGCCACACAATCGACGAATACCCCTCCGAGTATTCTCAGCTTGGCCATCATTGTGGTTAACAGCCAATCCATCAAGAACTTGTTCAATTTGACCAGCAACTTCAGAACCTTGTTCTTCTCTACGATCGACACAAGCACCTCTCTGCTGGGTGTTCATTTGCACCCACTCCCTTATAATCCTTACTCTTTCCTGCTCAGTTTCACCAAGCCATTCAGCTCTAGAACCATTGTTCCTTCGGGAAATACTGGATGCGCATTCCCTTGCACCACTGTTCATCCATTCCCGAAAAATCTGCCTTACCCTCTCCCTTCCAACCTCTCCTAGATCAGAAGAATCCTCTTGTCCATTCTCTGATCCAATTGGACCAGGGGACCATTGTCCATACTCACTCACCCCAGCACTCCCACCCTCCGAAGAACCACTTTGACCATTACTGTGGCTATCAGAAGCATCCACCCTCAATAGATCAGTACTCGATCCATCACTCTGATGTTGGACCAATCTATCACTAACCCTCCCTTGGACATGACTCACCACATGCTCATCCTCAAGCTCCTGCTGTATTTGCAGGTGGGACGATGTCCGGGTGCTTCTCCCATCATCACCCCGTCTTCTCACTACTTCTGATTGAGATTCCCTGAGGAAGGAAGAATCAAGCACAGAAACATTGTGTAGACTAGCAATGGCCATTAATTCAAACTCGAAACTAAAAAAACAAAACCGCTCAAGCCATCCGCTTAAAATGCTGGGAAACAAAATTCCATCTATTTACAATGAAATCAGATCACCACACAAATTAAAATTTTATCAACAACCCTCAAATTCATCCTCTCCCTCGTCACCATCATCAATCTTCACTATGAAACCAAATGAAAACAATGTAATTAATGTAAACATCAAGTGACCTCCACATTAAACCACCCAATTTTCTCCCCTCAACTCATCACAGGCGCACGCAACCCTTCCTCTGCATCAAAATTGAATTAAAAAAAAAAAGAGTAAAGTATGTCAGTCACAATATTCTCATAAATACGTAAATCAAATTTAATACCTCAAAAAAAATCAAAATCCATAAGAAAATGATTTTAGTAATCCTCAGCCAGCTGAATCCAACAAGAACAGATTCCTATAAATCTATTCGCTTTCTAATTCGTTTGGTCGCCGAGAAAACGCAGGAAAATACAAGGAATTGAAAATCCACATCTTCACATTTTTCATTCTTTGAAAAATAAAATACAAAACACAACAAATTCAAAAATAAAATACTCTTCTTTTTCATTCTTTTGATAAAACACCGTTACCATTTCAAAATCAAACTAATCAGAAACCGATAAATCTAGAAAAAAACGCCGGAGATGGCCGAAACGACGCACCGTTTATAGACAAGGCCGATTCCAGCAAGCGTCATAAGGAAGTTCTGTTAATTTCGAGGTAGAGGAAACAAAACTCTAGAGAAAGACTGACTCGGACTGCGAGAGGGCTGTGGAGAGAGAGAAACGACAGTAATTGTTTTGTTTCTTAGACAGGGGGGAGGAAGGAAGGAAGGAAGGTTCATTTTAATTGTAGACAACAAGTCGTAATTATAAATGGGTAAATTGCATTTTCATCCTTATAAATACATCACAGTTTCACTTCTACTCCTACATTCAAAGTTTCTAAATATCACCACCTTTCTTTATAGTTTCTTGAAAGGTAGCACGCTTTATTATTAATTTCGTGGTCTGCTCAACTCTAGATGTTAGTTTAGTGATTATAGAAATATGCTTTGTGACATAATAATCTGGCAAGATCCAGTTAAAAACTCAGTTGTAATTTGTTAATTTTTGTTTTTTTACTAAAATAAAGTCGTTTTAATTAAAAAAAATTAACCTAGGCGACCCGATAACCCTATCAAAACCCAGAATCCGGGCCTTGAACCGGACCGGGTCTAAAAACTATACATGCAATACATACCTTGTTGATTATGATTTTTCCCACTATTTTTCTATTATTTTTTTATGAAATTTTATTATTAACATTTTTTTGATAAATAATTTTTCTTTTTTAACTTTGATTATAGAGTTATGTTTCCTGTTTCAAGTGTTTTTGTGAGAATTTTTAAGGTATTTTATGATCGAGGAGGAAAAAAATAAAGGAAGATGAGAAAAATAAATTAAAAAGATGGAATTCTAAAAAAAGGTTTTTTTAGAATTATTGTTTGTTAGTTGTTTATTAGTGAAGAAAAAAATTGAAATTTATAAAAGCAACAAGGGATACATGGTGGATATTAATTTATGGGAGGCTAAATGGAGCCAATAATAAAACTACAAGCACAAACATATAGTTTACCCTAATAATGGGAAGGTGGACACGTCATGGGTTTCACATATTGTGCCCAATGCCCATAATTCTTGCCGTAACATTAACGTCTTTAAATATCTGAGCAATCACGACGCGACACGTTGCAAATACAACTCTCTCGCGAGGGTGTTGGCGGAAAATTCCAAATCTTAAATGTAACGGGAAGTGAGGAGAAAACATGGACACGGGAAATAAACGACACCGGATTCAGGGTTCGCTTTTTACCTACCCCATTAACGGCGCCGTTCCATGTTTTCCCGTTTGGTAGTTGTGGAAGGGTGAGAGTGGGATTTGAAGAAACGGGAGGGATTTTTCTGGTCCTGTCGAGTTACACGTGCCGCCAAATAACCGTTTGAACGGCAATTCAAAAGAGTGACGTCATATTGGCTTTTTTTTTTATTATTTTTCAAAGAAAAGTGAGGATGGAGCCTGAGTGGTGTATATATTCTGTCTCCATTAGGAGAATTTTAGATAATTTCTGTGGGAGATTTGATTGCACGTGTTTTTTGTCAAAAAAAAAAAGCAAGAAGATAATTAACCACATCATTATGTCCATCAAATTTGTACTTTCTTGTTAACGCTCTATTAAACTCAAATTTTATCAAATCACGATTCAAATATATACATTATACACATACAATATTAAGAAAATAGGCTACAACGGTCCATGCTTTTTTTTTAATGTGGGTATTTGAGCTAATTTGCGTGTACCTCGACTAATCTCATGGACCTTAAAGTTAATGATCATGTAAACCTTCACTGATCTTAAGAGAACTCAAACTCGTGATGATTGGAGAGCAAACCCAAAACCTGACCAGTTAACCTACATCTCATGTTCACGCTGTCTTTTTTTAAAAAAATATAGGCTATGAATTTAAATATTTTTTTATTGGATAAATTGGAGATTTGATGCAGAGTTATTTTTTTTTTATCTAATCATGTTATCTATATGAGCTACCATAAATTAAAAAAAAATTGACTGACGAATTTTTTAATATAATATTTACATAAATTTTTGTAGCAATTATCATTATTCAAAAGAAACAGTTACAATTTTTAAGGGTTTGTTGGGTAATGTGGTGAGAAGGGATTGAAAATGTGTTTTATTTTAATTATAGTTTTAAAAGAAACAGTTATAATGTATTTGACCAATAATTTTTTTTCTTTTACACGAAAAAAAGAAGAAGAAGAATTATACAAATAAAATAAAATAACATAACATAACATGCATCAAACATTCCATTACATATGAATATTTAGGAGAACGCTAGTATGTATAATTCTTCAAATAGCTTATAAAATAACATAACCTACGGGTTTGTTTGGTAGTGTGGTTGCGATTGCTTTTTAAATAGCTTTTCGTGTCAAAATACATGCCAATAATATTTTTTTTATTTTTTAAAAATTATTTTTGATATCAGAACATTAAAATAATTTGAAAACACTATAAACATATTAATTTAAAGTTAATAAAAAATAAAAAAAATTAAATTTTACAAAAAATACTTTTGAAATATAAAAACAAACACGTCATAATAATCTCTTAAACAGCCGCTAGCAACAGACACATTTGTTACTGTTCCACGTCGCCGGGAAACTCATTAAAGGAGGTTTAATAACAAGTCGGCCGATCATACAAGGACATGGCCCTGAAAAAAGATAAAACCGAAAAGGAAAAGGAAAAGAAAAGGGCATCGGCCCTAGACTATCACTCCTGTCTAAACCCCACATTATGCTTGTAAACAGACAATAGCTCCTTGGCTATATAAAACTTAAACATGTAGCCGACCGATTATATATCCAACTTTTTGGATAGATTAGCAAGTTGATCTGTGAAACATAATGGATCAGATAAAATAAATGTGCTAGTATTGTTAATTTGTTTTTTTATATCAATAAAAATATATAATTATGAATCAAAAAGCCAATACATGTATATATTTTCACAACACCTTTTAGTTTTTATTAATTATGCATGAGTACTGATATAGAATAGGTAGTCACTAGATTTTTTTCCTCGCGCTACACCACGGGGTAGGTCATTTTTTAAAAAATATTTGAAATCAGCAACTTTGGTTACGAGACTGAGATAATTATACAGAAAACAAAAAAAAATCTTAAGCAAAATTCTTAACCATCAAAAAAGAAAAAAGAAAAAAATTGTAATCAAAACTATAAGGACCAAATTTAGTATAAAAAATAATAAAAGAGAATAATGAGGGAATTAATAAAAAAATATGATAAAAAAAGAAAAAGAATAAAAAAGAGTAATTAAAAGAATGAAAATTAAATCTAAAAAGAAAGAAATGAGAGAAAATGTTGAAACACAAAATTGAAAGAAAAAAAAAACGAAAGCAAGAAAAGGATAAAAAAACAACAATCAAGAGAATGAGTACCATATTTGATATAAAAACAAAACAAAATCAAATGAAAATGAAAAATATAAAAAAAAATCCAAAATAAAGAAAAAACAATCAAAAGAAAGAGGATCATAATTGAATTTTTTTCCATCATCTTTAATCAAAATAATACAATTTTTATTTTTTAGCTGAATAAAAAATCAAGGGATTATCGAAGGAAAAATCATGTTAACACCTATTGAAATTATTTTTTTGCCATTATTTTTTTTTCAAAATAATATCATTTTTACTTCTTGTACAGGAAAAAAACCTGATTGATCCTAGTAACCCCGATCACTCGACCCAACCTGTGATACTTCTTGCACAACACAAAAGCATGATAAAAAAAAATAAGCACCAAATATGAAATGAAAATCCAATGAAATTAAACAATAACTAATTAAATTGCTGAAAAAGCAATTAATCAAGAAGAGAACTGAAAATAAAAGGAAATGCAATCATGAGAATGAGGATCAAATTATATATATATAAAAGAATTAAAACCAAATGATTAGGGATTAAATTGAAAAATAAATTCCAATTAGAAAAATATTAAAAGTAAAATAAATAGAAATTAAAAGAATGAGGATCAAATTTGATTAAAAAAACATAAAAAATTAAATGTCAATGGATGAAATTGAAAAACAAATAAATCAAATTTGATACAATTAAAAGATTGAGGACCCCTTTGCAACTTTGTAAGGCCACCATATCTTTTGAGGTGGAGGAGAGAGAAAATAGGAGGGAGGAGAAAACTTTTCATCGAAGCTCCATCGTGTTGGGAATATTGCTAACACGCGTCAGCCCACCGTGTGAAGGGCGGCTTGACGCTTCAAATGACATGGAGACTCCTCACCCGCCGCTTAAAAGGTACGAGAGCGCCTCCCACTTGCTGGCGCGTGCCTTGCACCAACCAAACACGTTTTTTAACAAATTAGAGAAAGACCAGAACACCTCTGACCCCAAGTGACGATTCCAAAAAAACCAAGGTTAAAAAACTAAAAATGTCCCTTAACCTTAGGCAAGAAAAAGTTGATTCCAAAGGTTATTCGGTAATTACACTATATAAATATGTTACAAAGACTAGAAACCCAGACCCCATGTAATAATTTCAAAAAAAATTGAGGTTTGAAAAACCAAAAAACCTCATGCTCTTAGAAAACAAATTGACCCAAAGGCTATTTGGTAATTACATTGTGAAAACAAATATGAAAATTCAAAAACACCCCTTCAACATAAGCCTTTTTTATTTTTTTTCTAAGGTCATTGGCTTAATTACACTATGCAACAAAATGTAAAAATACTATTTCACCCCATGTATGCTTTATCTTTTGATAACTTTGAAAAACAAATCAATTGTTTTATTATGAATTATATGTGGACAATGTACATTTAAACATTGATGCCTTTTAGTTGTGTGTTAAATATGAACCATCTTATTGAGGTTCATTTTTCATAAAGAACATATAATGTTTGCAAGTTCATCCATAATAGAGAATGAGAAGAAGAAAAAAGCCTTTTTTTCAAAGATAAAAAAAGAAGAAATTGCCAAGAAATAAAGTATTATAAAGAAATTAAACAAAACCGTTATCTTACCATTTTTTTAATTAAATTGTGGATTGTTACAATATAATTGTTTTGACCCCTCCTTTTATATTCCTTGAAAAATTATACAGTAATAGTTATTAAAATTTAATTTTTTTTTAATTTTATTATTTCATATTATGTTGACATGGCTTTAAGTTTTATGATTTGTTTTGATTTATATGCTCTAGCATATTTAAGATATCGTGGAATATCCTGACATTAAATTAAAAATTGATATTACAAAATAGAATTCCAAATTATATTTTAAAAAACTGAAACAATATGGACCAAAGCTAACACTAGATATATGTCCATCTTTGTTTTTTATTGGCCATTGGGTGCTTAAATCTTTAGTTTAGTAGCTGGAGTTTTTATTTTTTTAAAATTTGATCATTGTTATTTTAATATTATAAGTTTTAGTCATAAACTTCTTTTTTAAACATTTTAGTCCTAAAATATTGAGGGATGAGAGAGAATGTGTTTGGTCAACTACATTATGACCATAAAAAAACACAGATCTTAGTGTTAATGAGTTCGTTTTGGAGAGGAAAGTGTAATGAAAGTGATTTTTCCTTGAAGCATGACAAAAAAAAAAGTAGATCAAGACCATAAAGTTATTTTTTATTTAGTTAGATCTTGGGTTTTAATGTGATTAGAAGGTTTTCTAGTTTGAAAATTGTTTTATTAAGGTTTCTATTTTTATTTAAGTGTTTTCGTGTGAAAATAAATTTTAAAAAATAAATTGTTGAGATTTAAAAACTCATGTTAAAGGCGGCTAAAATTTAACATAGAAGATAATGTATTGTCTATTATATTAACTAGGTTGTCTGCTCATTGAGAAGAAGAAGAAGATATACAGATCTCTAGGCATATGCACCCAAACTTTTTTTTTAATATCCCTTAGTTTTTTTTTAATTTTGTAATATAATTATCTTTAAATCAATTTATTAATATAATATTTAGAAATTATGCCATTGTTTTTAAGAAGTTTAAAGCATTTCATGATAATATTAGCAATTTTTTTGATGAAGATATACGCGTTGATCTAATATGCAAAACATTTTAAGAAAATTTACTCAATAATATTGAATAAAAATAAAATATTTATTTTTAATTTTTTATTATAAATTTTTTATGTGATTTTCTTAGATTTTGTATTCTTATATTTTTCATATAAGTGAGTAAATAAGTTTTTACTTAAAAATCAATGCTTCTCATAAAAAGAAAAGGAACATGTTTTCGTAGAAAGAAGAATAAAAAGGAAATACATGAATATATGGGAAATTAAGTTTTTTTATTAAACAATGAATTATGTTGCTAATAAAAAAGACAGTTTATCTTCAAAACAAATAAAAAACCGCAAGCAATATCATATGCGCTGGGGAAAAGGACAAACGAAAGAAATAAAAAGAAAGAGCTGGATGCTTACATTGCGGTAAATTGTTTTGTCATAATTGGGTCATGATGGGTCTTCATCATATAATTAAAAAGGTAAAGATGCCAATATATATATATATATATATATATATATATATATTGTGGTGGTGATAGAGAGAAAATGTTGATTGAGGTAGGTTGCCCGTCTTTCAGCTCACACTCTTGTCCATGAATTTGCACTTCCCTCCTCCGCAGCATATTCTCCATTGCTTCCTCATCTCTCTGCAACACTCAGAGCATACATGCATGATGAAGATGGAGGGGTCCTTCCTAGTAATGAAAAGGCCAATCAGAAATGGTGGCTTTTAAGGGCATGCGAGGGCTCATCATGTTTTAGGGTTAATTAGGACCCCATGCAATCTAGGGCCACAAAACATGGGTGTGGCTAAGGTCATATATATATTAAAACTTCATGGCAAAGTGATGGCTTGCATGTCTCTTTTTAGGCAAGCTAAACACATGATTAAGCACATCTTGTTCCTTGTAGGATGGTTTTTTGTCTAAAGGGGGAGCATCTCTTATCTGCTTACATCCTTTTCCTGTTCACCTGATATTTTTCTCTTCCTTGTCTAATTAATTGGAACCTTGAGATACAAGTTACAAATCTCATGTTTCTTTCTTTTTTTACTAGGTATTTTTTAAAAATATATTTAACTTCAAAATGTATCAAATTCATATATTAATAATTTAGATATATTGATATCAAAAATAAATATATATATATATATATATATATATTCAAGTAGAAAAACATATTGATAAGCACTTTATACCACAATATCGATCAGACACACAAGTTGTTTGAAATGGTTGTAATTTTATTTCAATTGTTATGTAAATTTGATTTTTGCAAGTGTCAATATTATCTAATTTCTTATATAAATTATAGCAAAATTTATTGAATCAAGATGTAATTTAAAATTCTTTGTATAATCTAGATTATTTTTTTTTTTACTAATGTCGTATCTCCAAGTGTTTTTTACTTGCCATATGAAACATGATCCTAATTGAACTATGAATTCCATTATGGCCCCATAAAGCATATTTTATTACTAAAATTTGTGTACTTGAATGCCATGCATCATGAACCAATTCTTTTAAGTCTCGAAATAATATGATGGCATTTGCCAGCCTCATGATCCTTTCTCTTTCTTCTTCTTTTTGCGAGTTATATCTCTCATCTCCATGCCGCTTGGAAGCGAGAACTAGCTATGTTGAGTCAAGTCGCCATTAATATGAATGGTTGGGATCAGAACCCATGATGATTTTCAGGGAAGAAGCCCCACGTTTATTAGTCATTAAGATCCGGAAACTTTTGAGTTATGTATTCAAAATTAAAACTTGAATCTATAATTTTGTAGCTCGTTGAGCAAAACTAGAATCCTAAACAAACAGATGTCAATATAGAAAAAATAGAATGGACATGAAATAAGATAATAAAGGGAATTCGTGGATGTATCACGTGCTTTGTGGTTCAACATATGTGTTTTTTAACCGGTAATCGTCACTTGAAGGGTATGATTTAAATGGTTTCTATGACTAAAACATGAAATATTTCAAAGCTTGGGATTCCATGGCCACCCCCAACTCTTTACATAGTTTTAGACATGTTTGCTAAACTCAATTGTAACAAATTGACTTGACAAATTGATCTGAAAAATCTATATAATACGGAGTTTGATTTTGTTCAGGTTTTAAGTTGAGCTAGTAAAGATATTAACCCAGCTAAGTTAATAAGATTAATCCGGCGAACCAAACCAAATTTAGTCCAAACACGACTAAAATAATTTCAAGGGATTTTTTAAAAGAAATTAAAAATATTATTTTAATAAAAATAATTGACCCAGATTTACATAATGACATTTGTATTGACATGATGTTGTTAATGTATTTCTTAACAGAAAAATAAAAACTTAAACTGTACAGGGATTGATATAATGTGACCTGATTGATTTGACAAGTTCAAAGACAATCTGAAAGACAGGTAAAAAAGTAGTTTAACTAATAAAAATCAAGTCGGTATCTTTTTAAAAATATTGAAACGATAAAATATTATATCACCTCGGATCAACTCTAGTTAACATGTCAAATTCATTACCCAAGTCATGAGGCTTTGATAACCTTATAGAAAGAAAATAAAAAAAATTATTAAATCAAATTCTCAATCAACTCAATGTTGAAAAAAAAAATTGAAAGCAAAATTTAACTAAAAAAATAAACTGAGTTAACCTTTCAAAACTAGATCATAAGAGTGAGATAGCCTCGTAAAAAACAAATCAAAATAAATTATAAAACTTAATTGTCAATTAATCTAATATTAAAAGATAAAATTAGAAAAATCAAACTCTTGACCCAGGTCATAATATTGGGATAACCTCATATAATGCAAATTGAATCAAATTGTGAAGTCTAATTCACAATCAATATAATATTAAAGGATAAAGTTGGAAAAAATCCAACTAAAAAAGGACAAAAAAACCTAAGTCAACCAACCTAACCCGCAACCCATATCATGAAACCATGATAACCCTATAAAAAGAAAATAAAAAATAAATTATGAAGTCCAATTTTTAATCAATCCAATGTTAAAGGATTAATTTGAAAAAAAAATAAAAAAAGACAAAAAAATGACTTGAGTCAACTCGGGTTAACCTCTCAAACCTAGGTCAGAAGACCAAGAAAATTTCATAGAAAGCAAATAAAAATAAATAAGTTCTAATTCTCAATCAACTCAATGTTTAAGGATGAAGTTGAAAAAAAAATATTCAATTAAAATATAACAAAAAAAACCGAGTCAACCTGACTAACCCGCAAAACTCGTGATCTGTGTCATGAGACTGTGATAATTCTATAGAAAGTAAATAAAAAAATAATTATAAAACTTGATTTTCAATCAACCCAATATTAAAGGAAGAAGTTGGGAAAAGAAATCTAATTAAAAAAGAACAAAAAAAATTACCAAGTCAATATAACTAACCCACAAAACTGGTGACTTGGATCATAAAACTGGAATAACTCTATGAAAAAAAAATCAAAATAAATTATAAAATTTAATATTCAATTTAAAATGTAAAATTAAAAAAAAAACAAAAGTAAAAAGCTTCCAACAACCAAAGTAAAAAAAGTCCTTAACATTTCAATTTTCTTAGCTACCGTAAAATGTCAAGTAATCAATGAGTCACAAAGCGTCGGCCCTTTTTGAATCTTGTGAACTATATTACTTAAATTTCCACCACAAGCAACATTATCACCACCAAAGCTCCTTTCCTTTGCAATTTGCTCGAAAGAAATACCCTAACATATACGTTCTTTACACTCATTTCCAGCTCGAGCATATAATATGTTCAAGAATTAGGTGCAACAACACATCAACTGTCATATATATGTTAGTCTAAGTCATGAGTTTTGTGAATTAATGAATGTATATCAATAACGTGTTGATCTAGCAATTAAGGTATTGGTATATTCTTGTAAGGGTGAGAATACAAGTTTGATCTTAAGGAAGCGTATTTATTGAAAGGGGCAGCCACGAACCCCGAACGAAACTAGTCTCATCCTTCAAAAAGAATATGAGGATATCCGGATAAGAAAAAAATAAATAAGTAAGTAAATGTATAAATTAATGGGGTCTTCTATACTTAAGGTCCACACTATTAATTATTAGGTGCACATTAACTTACTTGCAGTTATTCATATTTCAAGTAATTGTTTCACTTGGCGTGAAAGTCATCACTCATCAGCATGGCAAGTCAATGTCAGTATCCCCTTTCCTTTCTTTTTACACCATGCTTCTTCCTTTTTTCCCTTGGAGTTAATTACATTTCAATCTTTACATCCTATCTACCTTTTAAAATAAAAATAAAATAAATTGAAAACAAACGTAAAATAGAGATTTAAATATATAATTTTATAACCATAAACACTAATTAGTTATAAGCAAGTCTTTTTCTTTGTTGCCTTTCTGGGTACCTTTCTTACCAGCCCGCAGCATTTTTCTAAGAAACAAATTCAAGACAAAATACACTTGTGCTCAATCGTGAATAAAAGGCCTCTCTCCAGTCTCCATTGCTGGCCATGGCCCGTTTAAATACAGGCCTCGACCTGTTATATATTCAGGGTACAGGCCCAGGTTTCAGTAGTTGTAATTTTGTGGCCCAAATCTTAGTTGCAATTTTTGTTTTGTTAAAAAAAAAAGCTAAGTTGTGTATGTATTGTTTTTACGGTAGACATGCCTTTATTTACCGTGGATTGTAATAAAAAAAATAATTTTTTTTTTTGAAAAAACTCTAAGAATGTTGCCTTTTCAAGGGTATTTGTTATAGGGGTATATTTGCATTATTTTTTTGCAATTGCTGGGTCTATAGGAAGTGATAACATAGCTCACCGTCTTCAAGTGGCGTTGCGTAATGGCAAAGGGTTTGAGATTTACACAGCAGGTTTCGAGTTCGAATCAGGGCATGCACCTCTTGTAAGAGCCTGGGACAGTCGGGGTTTTACTCCCTCATCTGGGCCCATAAAATGCGCTTTCCGGGAGGTGAGATTTCCTCGAATCCAAAAAAAAAAAAGATAACATAGCTTACCATTTAACTTTTTTTTTTTGTTGGAAAAGTTGTTGGCACTTATTATACACGCGTCAGCAAGTGAAAGGTACCATGCATTTTAGACGGTGGGTGCAACATCTTCTAGTAGTAAAAAATATGCTCCCGTCGTGTTATTTTGTTCCTTGTCATGTCTTTTTTTTTCATATATGATATTTTTGATTTAACAATCCAAATTACGAGTTTGAAAAGTTTACTTGACTTGTTATTCTCTTTTAATTTCCATCTTTTTTTTATTATTATTCAATATTAATTTTTAAAATAAAAAACAATCATTTAAGTTTTCTTTAAACCTATTAAATAAATCAATTTATAAATTTTTATATAATTTAATTGGAAGCTTACGCTAGATAAAGATACCTTAACAATTTATCTTCTTATCTGAATTTAATAGCATTGTAAAAAAAATCATCATGCTTTTAATATTTTTTTTTTTAAATATCCACCTCACAAGCAAACCAGATAAATAAACTAGATTTTGACTATACATGGTTCGCGTCTATTGACGTTGACAAATAAAAGTGGGAAATAAGTTCTCCTTCGGCTCGGCTTGACTAATTAGAGGGGGGGATTTTGCTTTGTGAAAGTTAAATTCAACAGTGAAAGCAAGGAAAAAAGAGAAGAAAAGGTGTAAATGGATGTTCTAATTCTCTCCTGAATACTATATATTTTAATATATCAAAAAGTCACATTCTTATATCCTTTTTAGTTTATTTTATAATATATATAAAAAAGAAATGCAAGCAACTATTATATTATTCTCTAAAACACATTAAATGACAGCCATTAAATTTAAAACTTGTGAATAATCCTATGTTTAATTTTATGAATTTAATATTTACACCTCTCACTTGCAACATTCCTCGACTTTCCTCTTGTTTTTCTAACGCAAGAACAATTTTTATATCAATTTCTTTACATTCTATTTTTTATTTGATAAATAAAATTAATGAGAATTTATGCAAATAAATAAATTAGAAC
>Ga0325411_1000425_pt1 | contig 44109 bp, 20 predicted proteins | sample PopdelMetagenome_13_FD_206181 | JGI IMG/M metagenome (GOLD analysis project Ga0325411, IMG submission 206181) | Populus deltoides microbial communities from Bellville, Georgia, United States - Xylem-PdIQD-R4 | ecosystem: Host-associated > Plants > Phyllosphere > Stem > Wood/Secondary xylem...
ATTTATGATTTCTTGATATTTTCTTTCTAATACTTGAGATAATTCATTTGTGATTCCTATTATATTCTATATCAAATGCAAATTGAAAACAAATTAATAAGATTGTATCAAGTTGAGTAGTGCAAGAACTTCGCCCCTTTGTTTTGAATAACAAGGACCTCAAACACATCAATAACAAAGGCAAACAATATAATTAGATTTACCAAAAATTCATAATATGAGTCCCAATGTGTATAATTGGCTCTTCAAAGCATAGTTTCTTGATGTAAACCTCGAATGGCACTTGAATATCACCATTATTAAATGCTTCAACTATCTTGCTATGTTGCTTCTCGCGAAGATTATCTTTTCTCTTGCATGAGGCTCTCACAACATTTGTCAAACTAGAAACCACATTGAATAAAAAAGCAATATGAGCATGGTTTTTTTCCACACTAACAAGTACTAGTTGCAATTGATGGGCAAAACTATGAATATAATATGTGGATGGATTCTCCTTCATTATCAAAGCTTTCAAGCCATTAAAATCACTTTGCATGTTACTAGCTCCATCATAGCCTTGTCAATACATATGTGATATACTAAGTCAATGTTTGGCAAATAATGCTTCAATTGCCTCCTTAAACAGTAGAACAATTGTGTTCTTAACATGCATAATACCAAGAAAAGCGTTTAATAACACATCCATTCACATCAGATAGTGTAGAACAATAACCATTTCCTCTTTAACTAATAAATTGTGAAACTTATCAATTAAAATAGCGAAGAACTCACGATCAAGATCATTCAAGATTATATTGGTGGTTTCTATTGCAACAACACATACAATATCTTCTTGAATGTCATAAACTATAATTTTTAAATTACCGGGATATTTGTCTAAAATAACATCTTTGATTCCTTGATTATGATTAGCAAGAAACCATAGAAGCTCAAGAAAGTTTCCTTGATTATTTGAATCCTTATATTCATCACGACCATGAAATATTAGTTCTTGACACAAAAGAAAACGAATACAATCAATAGTTGTCGTGTATCAGGTTTGATAATCTCTTTGAGCTTGATTTGAAATTCTAGCATAAGCAACTTCAATGTGTTGCTTTTGATTCATCAAATCTTGGTATTTCCTCCAAGCTTGGTTGTGAGCACTACTAGGACCTCCAACATGAATCTCAAATCTTTTTTTTATTCATCCAATTGTTAAATCCCATGCCAACAAAATAATCACCACTTGCTTGATTTCTCATATTCAGCTTATAGAGATAACAACATAAGCAAAATGTTAAATCATCATCCTTACTATACTCTAACCAATAACTATGCTTCTTGAACCAAATTCGGACAAATCATTGATATATATTCCCAATCTTTCTTTGTGGAAAATTATAATGATGAGGTTGACAAATACCTTTTTGCAAGTAGACTCTTTGAACTTTATTTATATCATTTAGATGATATTCAGAAATTTTCTTTCTTAACCCCATATCTAAAAAAAGATCACCTAAATTGAGTTTTGTACAACATTTTTTTATGGAGTGCCTCCACTATTGATAGGAAGCCATTGGAAGTGATTTTATATGTTTTTCATAGATTAATTTGAAGTAATAGTAAAATTAAGGAATTTGAAAATGATAATGAGTTGGTAACTCAGGCCACCGTAATATGGCCTTTCAATAGGCTTAAAATACGACTTGAAATAAAAATATTTCATAAATTTTTCTAATCATATTTTATAATGTTATTATTTTTGAACCATAATTGCCATATATTTTACATAATTATTTTTTATAGTTAATTATTAAAAATAAATATTTTATAATTAAAACAGGGGACTGTAATAACATGGTTATGGTATTTGGTGATTTTTTTAGGGAATTTTAGGATCATTTAAGTGAATGATATATTTATTTTTTTTATTAAACTAGGAATTAGAAACCATCTTATGTGTTGCATTGAGATGTATTGTTTTCAGAATTCAAACTTTACATGATTGGAACTCCAGATATGGGTATCTATATTAATTTTCTCAAAGATTTCTCTTTTCAGTTTCCTAGTCGTTGAAGCTTCAAAGAGATATCAGGTTTTCCACTACTAATCTTGGGCTAGATGTTTTTCCTGCAAAACAAGTCCTTGTATAATTAAAGGATTTTTTTATCGTTAAAATAGTAAATTGGTGAGAAGAAAAATAGAGAGAGAAAAAAATAAGAGAAAGATATAAGAGAAAAGATTTTGTATAATGGTGAAGAGGATGTTCTGAATTTTTTGTTCTGTTGATGGTGGTGTATACATCTGACCTTTCAAGATCACTTGATTTACTTGACAATGTGAGTAGGAGCAGTGGTAGCTCACCTAACAATGAGAGGATATGGAGCAATGACTTTCCTACCATGCATGCAATCATAAAAATATCTAATTACACAATGAATTTTATTTCATTGAGACATGAACCAATTAGAAGACATACATGTGATTTTTTACAAGCGATTGTCACTTCTAAAACAAGTAATAAGGTTGTGTCATATTGCTTCTTTGAACTGCGTAACATAACCTTGTTTTGTGAGCCAGACAGATGCTTTAAGGTCTGTTTGATCAAAAATTGATTTGGTTATGTTTATGGTTGTTTGAGTTAGATGTCTAGTTGTTCAGGCCGACCCGAACAACTAGGATTTCTAGCCTTTTTTTAACGTACCCATCACATCAAATGTTTTAAAATTACTACTGTTTTTTTAAAGATCTTGCATAATAATACCATTTGAGAAATAATTGGTGAAATAACATATTTTTATCTTGTTGCGCTTTTGAAACATGACAAGGTCCAATTATTTAACTCAATTGGTCGACCAATTAGATCCAGTTGTATTAATTGGTCGACCGTTTCATAAAAAAATATAATTTAATGAAATTTTTCTTCCAAATATGTTTTATGAGTCAACATATACATCTTTGTCCAACTTCTTATAGACTCAAAAATAGACTCCAATTAAAATACTAAAAAGTTATTGTTAACACAGTAGTTGTCATCTATTTTTCGATGTCAATGATGTAGTCAAGCTTGCGATAATGGATGATTCTGAGTAGTCAAGTATGGGTTTGCCATAACTAAATGAAGATCTGCCCCAAATAGATTATATGAACGGCCTAACAAATATATTTATGGACCAGTGGGACATGTATGGTCTAAGAGGAGGTCTGGTCACGTCAGAAATAACAGCTCAAAAGGACCATAATTTTTTATTCGATCGTTAGATCACACATAAATTTTTACAAGAGTTTCTGGGAGTCATTTTCTCTATAGTAGTCATTGCATCGCTACACAAACCATCAGATCTTTAGATATCAAAAATCTTGTCGAGACCCTCTAATTTTAGTAGTTTTGAGATTTTTCTTGTTATTTTTGGAACTAGTTGATCGGTTTCATTGAACATTATGAACCAGTCGACCGATTGAGCCAGATAGTTGAAGTTTCACCTTGTCGCTATTCTGAAGCGCAACAAGATAAAAGTCTGTTATTTCGCCAAAACTTTTTGCTTCTATGTTAATTTGCCAATTGTTTTGATTTTGTGTGCTAATTTACCAATTTGTCATCGCATGTAAATACTTATTTTTGACTACTACTTTTTTTCCTTTGAAATTCGCATGGAAAGGAAATCTTCTTGTTGGTGAAAGATTCTCTTCATGTTTCCTTTTTTATCCTTTAATAATTTATTTGATAGATTTTATTTTTAGCAGCATATTTTACTATGAACTGATTTTTTTCCTTGTTTATATTTTTTCTGACAATTCAAGATTGAGTTGGTTAAATAGCTTACAGAAACTTTTTGAAGTTGGAAATGATGTTTGAAAAGGACAGATATATATGCTATGAAAGAGGACTTTGTTACAAAATATCAACAATTAGAATTTAGAAACCTCCATGATAGGAGAAGTTCCAAAGCATCCATGAAATATCTTGTAGGAGTTCCTTCGAGATGACTTTTTTACTTTTGGTGATGCAACCCATCGTCTACTAGGCAATACTACTAAAATTATGTATTATGTATTGTAGCAAAATTAAGCTTGACACAAACTTGATATATTGAGTCATTAGTAGCATAATTAAAAAATAGAATGACAGACACATTCAAATCCACGACCCTCATAAAAAAATGTAAGACTAATAAATTAGTGTGGTATCTAGGCAATGCCTTAACACGGGAAATGGATGGATCTCTCTTGTTTTCCCTCTCTTATCTTTTTTTTTTTTAGGATTGCAGGACGATACCATCTTTAACCCATTTAGATAGATAGGTTAGACTTTCTACAAATAGACATGAGCAAAAGGTTCAGCTATGCATTTATGGTTATTGTCCTAGGATACAAGAGACAGATACAATAAGAATAAAAGAAACAAGATAGAATAAGAAACGAAGACAGAATTGTGTTTTGTAGTGAAGTACAAGGAAAAACAAGGGTACAAGTATCATATTTGGTTAATGATGAATAAGATAGGGGGAAATTGTTTTACCATTAATATGTATTATTGTCAAACTTATATGTTATTATTTTAACATATTTTACATTGAGTGATGAAATTAATAAAGTATAATAACCCTAGTTGTAAAACCTGAGTTGGCTTGGCAAGTTGACTTGAGACATTGCCAACTTATGGCTTAGACCGAGTTTAAGAAAAAATAAAGGGATGATTAGCTCAATCTAATCCAATAAAAAAACTAGGGTCGACTAGCAAACTGGGGTAAAATCTGATAAAAACTCGGATAAAAAACCCATCGATATTTTTTTTGCCGATACATCAACTTGAGACTTGGCCAACCTATGCTCTAGATTGAGTTTAAGAAAAAATAGAGGAAGAATTAACTCGACCTAACCCGATAAAAAACCAGTGTCAACTAGCAACCCAGGGTAAAATCTGATCATAACTCGGGTTAAAAAAAAACCATTGATTTTTTTGGAAAAAAAATGGTCAAAACAACGCCGTTTTATTCATTTAAAAATATATCAACTCAAGTTGACCCTCTCGACCCGTTATCCAGATCAAATTTTAAAATTATGATAATAATAATTTTTTTTCTTACATGTCTTAGATAATTTTGGAATTAAAAGTTTTTTTACAAGGATAATTAAGCAATAAAAACAATAAATATTGTTTCTGAACTATACCTTTTGAAAGCATAGAAAGTCACTCTAAGATAATTTTAAAAACAAATTTATTTTTATACCTATGTCTTTTCAACCAAATAAATTTTTAATAATAATAATAATGTTACCTTACAATCGAAGCCAAAACTAGATTCCTATCAAGGCCAAAAGTCGTGTATGCTCTACAAACTAACAAGCTAACCACGACTCTCCTGCATTTGTGCTTGAAGGGGAGTTTGACTGTGTAAATGAAGAAGATACGGGACCAGATCCCAAAACCAAGTTAGAGCCTCTACCACAGAAATATCTGTGCTTTCTGGACACAACTTAAACGCGGCTCAAGTCATCGTATACCAGCCCAGTTTTGGAGGACTTATTATTAGTTAGAAAAGGTCCCCATTTTTGCTATATTCACACTTGGTCATGCTTTGACGTGCCGTAGCAGTCAGCAACTGCTCTTTTCATTGCTCCCGAAAACAAATTAAAAGGGTGAATTAAGTCTCTTAAAACAGGCTGATATATTGCTTGCACTGCAAGGCATTGCCACTTAACAAGGCTGCCAGGCGTTTTCAATGGTAACGTTCAAGCAATGGAGATTAGAGAACCACGTCAAGCAAAGAAAGAAGAGCGTGTGAGCTTTGAACTTTTGCGGGGGGCCCTTGAACCGATTGGCAGGCAAGACGACAATAGTACCTTCAATGCGCCAGCGTGAAAAAGTGTTAGCAAATGGGGTCTTTTCCTCCTGTCCAAATTCAGTCTCAATCCATCTCCAAAGAAGAATATAAGAAGATCCTGTTATTCTGTAGATGATGTTTGAAACTTGATTCTCCATGAGATAAAAGTCAGGTACCGACACTGCCAATTTAAAGTTAATCCCACCTATCTCACGGAGCTGTGGACTTCGAAGTGAAATCAAATTTACCCTGAAGTAAAGCAAGGAGTTGCCCGGGACCGGAGTTTCTGCCCGGAAAATAAATTCCCACCGTTTTTTTTATAGCAAAATTCAACGGATGTGAATTAGAGCCTCGTGGTGACGACAGGCATATCATTGGGAGGGACTGCAGCTGAAGTGATGCTTAACCCAGAAGCAGAATGGAGCTAATTCCCTTAGATGATTGTCACAAAATTACGAACTTCAGGATGCGATGTTTTCTCAGTAGTCAAGACCCGGAACCTCTATATAATGTGAAACTTCGCTGGTATTATCAATTTGTGCCCTAAAACTGCAAATATGTTTTGTACTGGAGGCCCACGTCTTCATGTTTGACTTTCACCACATGGTGAACTCCTGCTTACACAAGTTCCTGTTCCACCTCTTTCCTCCTCCCTTCCCTTTCCAATTTTTTTCTCCAGTTCTGTTAAGTCTTCTCATTCACAAGTCCCGTTGGTGTGTGACGCGTGAGAAAGTGAGTTAGAGAGAAAGGGGAAGAGATAAGACCTCACTTCCTCCACGAAATTGTAATGATGGCTAACCACTCAGGCAGCATACAGCTAAGCTCAAAAGACCTTGCTTCAATAAATACCAAAATATCTACATCGAGTGTGAGAGATTCGTGATTATCTTCTCTATTAACGAGGACCCACTGGGTTAACTGTCCATCACAAATTGTACGCTTCTTCTACGCCAATACTTTATTCTCGTTTCAGAATTTGCTCCAGTGACTAATGCTAAACTGGAAAATTACATAACATATATTCTGTTGTATATGTGCAGGCATCATCATCATCATCATCATGAAATGGGAAGAAAAGTTGTAAAACTTTGAAAAAAAAGAGCAAAGGAAATTATGAATGGTTTAGTATGCGTGTGCTTGTGTAATTTCAAAAATACACTTCTCTTCAGAAATGCAACACAGGCATTGGTTGCTCTGCAAAGCTATCACATGACACCAGTACTCACAACGGTCAAGACAGACAAAGCAAGCAATCACTATATACATAATGAGAGAGAGCATGCGATTCATAATTTTTATAGCGATAAATGCAGCAGCAAACTTATGACTACCATAAACTGCAAGATTATGTAGTGAAGAGATCACTGGAAAAAGGTAAACCTGTACAGAAAAATAAGACAGATACAATCAATACATTAAATCTAGATAAAACCTTCCATCACACATGAAATACGTATGTCTTTATACTTTATAGATCACAGATTAAGTTGTATAAAGTACAGGTATTGCTAGTATTAAATTTTAAATCTTGATTTATTTCTCTATGCTGTGTATAGAACTCCATCCAATACCAAGCATTGATAATGAGATACCAAAATGCGCATGAAGAGCGGAAAACACCCTAGGTATTCTCCATGAATATTGCATCTAAAGGTGTTCATATTTCTCAACACACTAGCAAAAATGTGGAATAACGTTATGCAAGATAAAGGCAAGTTCAATCTAATTGATGAAGACTTGCATGGCAGTGGAGGTTCACAATTCCAATGGAGAATAGTTAATTCAAAGAAGCAGCCAAGCTTTGAATATTTGAAGCATGCAGATAGAGAATTCCAAGAATAATGAAAAAGGAGACTTGTTACAGCCACATGTTTTCCTAATCAAAAGGAACCTCCAGTCTCTTATCGGAATCTGTGCAAAACTAAAAAGGAAAAAAAATCAAGATTTTACCTGCCACAGAAAATCATATTAAGTACGAATGAAGACAAAGCCAAATGGATGCATACTTACTTTGTGGGGTAAGCTAGATAGAGGCAAAAGAAACCCACCCATTGTTCACCACTCCCAGAGATTTGATATGATAAGCATGATAATAGCCAAACTGAAAAGGGAAAATAAAACCCCTCTATCAGTAATAGTGGCTAATGCCTGCTCATATAGTGCAATCTTCACTAGCATGTCTAATATCATAAAAAGTTTTTGTAGTCCATGAACTTGTTACCATGTGCATCCGTTAGAAATTGGAAGGCAAGTGCTGAACAAGAAAAAACAATAAACCCAATAGTTTCAAAATAGAGTTTAGAGCAATCTTCTGCAATTTACAGCCATTTAACTTAACAAACCATGGATAAACTAACTGATTAAACCTTCAAGTAGGTAGGCAATAAAAAAGACAGTATTCAAAATATTAGATGCATCCTTCAAGATATTCCAATTGCCTGTTATCAAGCAAACGAGAGTAAAGAGCTAATATTTACCTCACAGCTCCCATGTGGGAAAGATCATGCATAAAAATAAGTTTTGAACAATAAGATGCCAATTATACCCTTGAGTCAGCTTCCGACAATCAAGATTAATTCAATGGATGGAAAATAAAAACTGGAACTTTTTTTTCCTAGCATAACATAAAGGAAAAGGGTGCAACCACATATGGTGAAAATGACATTGAAAAGGTGGCAGAGTAGTTTTCATTGTTTGCACTTTTTCTCTTTAGAGTAGTGCCCACCAAAATTTTATCCTTGAAAAACCTGAACCTGAGTTTCTCTAATAAATGAACACACGGCACATTCATTCATTCATTCATTCCTACATTTCTTCTCTCCCTTTTCTGTTCTTAAGACACCAAAAAGAAAAATGACTTTAGCACTGCAATCTTCAACTTCTTTTATCAGTCTAAAAGACACCAGAAGCCCTAAAACTCCTGATGATTTTTCTGGCACAATTTGCTTTGCCCATATCAAGCCATTATGCCGTCTTCAAGCAAAGAATTCAATGCAAGAAGCACAGCTTTCACACGATGAAATCTTGATGACAGAAGGAAGGAAAAGCAAGAAAGGGGGAGAACTACATGCAATATCAGGTCCTCGTAGTAGCAATGACTCTAAAGTGCCTGTGTTTGTGATGCTGCCACTTGACACAATAACAATTGGGGGGAACTTGAACAAGCCAAGAGCAATGAATGCTAGCTTGATGGCCTTGAGAAGTGCAGGAGTCGAAGGAGTAATGGTGGATGCTTGGTGGGGATTGGTGGAGAAAGATGGGCCTTTAAAATACAACTGGGAAGGGTATGCAGAGCTTGTGCAGATGGTGCAAAAGCATGGCCTGAAGCTTCAAGTAGTCATGTCCTTTCATCAGTGTGGAGGAAATGTTGGAGATTCTTGCAGGTACTATAAAGCCTAAACTTTTCTGTTTGGAGGTGGGTTTTGGGTGAAAGTCACAAATAAGCAATGAATTTTAGTTTTGATATATTTTTCTCTTTTAAGATTTAAGATTAAGAGATGAATTCGTCAAATAACAATATTATTCAGATTCCTTAAGAGCCTATTAAAGACCTTTTCAGACTTGGCCACTTGAAGTGCCATGCAGTGATTTTTTTCTTCTGTTAAGTACTAATTTCTTTTGATAAGCCTGACTAATATTCTTTGCATGTTGCGGGTGATTAACTCTATTTTAAACTAGGCAAAAGACAAGTTAAATAATGACTAATCCCTTCTTTCTCTTCAAATTTTAGCATTCCCCTGCCTCCATGGGTGCTTGAAGAGATGAGCAAAAACCCTGATCTTGTCTACACAGACAGATCAGGAAGGAGGAATCCTGAGTACATTTCCTTGGGCTGTGACTCGTTACCAATACTAAGAGGAAGGACACCCATACAGGTCTACAGTGATTACATGAGGAGCTTCCGCAAGAGATTCAAAGATTACCTAGGAGATGTTATTATGGTGAGCTTCTAGACATCACACCTTTTGGTGCTATTTTTTGGGCGTAGAGATGAAATTTGGGTAAATTGGACGCATAGATAATCATCAATTTACTTCACAAAATGACAACATGTAACAAACTTCAAGTATTATTATTCAAACTCATGTAGACACATCATAGAACATGCTCATACCAATCAAATCACTGTTATTAGTTTTATGGCTATAAGAATTTTGAAAAGTGCTTCAACAGAATGCTAGCATGGAAATCCTTCATGGATCACACACATACATGCATAAATACAAACATTTAAAAAGAAAAGGGGGAGTCATATAGTTTTGTACAGCAAGTCCATCAATCACCACCATTTCATATGGATTGGAAATAACAATAAATCATTCTGAATGTCTAATTCATGTCATATCAAGGTAGTAGATCAGAGAGATCTCGATAAGTGTGCATGGTTTTAACTATAAGGGAAGCAACCAAATAACAGAAATGAAAAATATAAAGTGAGAGTTAACGTTGGTCATTAGAAATCAAACATCTATGGAAGAGGAAGAAAATAGGGTATTTTATTGTCTTATGTAAGCATTTTTATCAACCGAAAAGAATTTAGAAACAGAAGGAAAATAATTAAATGATTACTCAATCTAAACATTTAAATTATTAGGTGAAGTTAAAAATAAATTTTTCTATTTTTGCATAATCTCTCAATTAAAAGCGCTTGAAACACGGTTTAAGCACAAGTTCATCACCAATTAGTTTGCAAGCATCAATTCCTTTGAGCTCATCATTGGTACTAAATATAAGCCTAGGGAACAAACTTTCTTTATGTTTTTCACTTTTCACTGAATTAAAGTTGCAGCAATATATATATTCCAGTGGTAGAACCATCATCATCCATGCAAGATTATAGGTTCCACTTGGTTCTATTTGACCAAGACTGTCGGAGGGAAACTGAAATAAAAAGGATCCACAAGATGAGAGAGAGAAGAAAATAAATAACTCAGTTGTATGCTATAAAAAATTAGAGCCTCACGGGATAGAAGGGAACACAACCATTTCGAGAGAGAAAAAAATCATGAGTAACCCCCTTGTTATCTACAAGTAGAGGTATTACAGCCTGAAGATTTAGAAACTGATTCAGCTTTTATTGCAGGAAATTCAAGTGGGGATGGGTCCATGTGGAGAGCTGAGATACCCAGCTTATCCAGAAACCAACGGCACATGGAGGTTTCCTGGAATTGGAGAATTTCAATGCTACGACAAGGTAAATTTGGTTGCATCCTAAACTGCAAATGTTTTAGCATGCTAGTCAGCCAATTTGAGCAATCCACAGATTTGAGTGCCCCATCAATTGATAACACGATGTATCTTATGGAATCAAATTATCAGAATAAACCAGATAGCGTGTCATTTATTAAGTATGGAAAGTTTAACTCCTAAAAACAACTTTTATGTTGAACAGTACATGAGAGCTTCACTGGAAGCATCAGCTGAAGTACTTGGAAAGAAAGACTGGGGACGAGGAGGACCCCATGATTCCGGCCATTATAATCATTTTCCTGAAGAAACTGGATTTTTCCGCAGGGATGGAACATGGAATACTGAATATGGACAGTTCTTCTTAGAATGGTACTCAGGGAAGCTTCTAGAGCATGGCGAAAAAATCCTAGCAGCTGCAAAAGGAATATTTCAAGGAACTGGAGCACAACTATCGGGAAAGGTAGCAGGGATTCATTGGCATTACAGAACGAGGTCTCATGCAGCTGAACTAACTGCAGGATACTATAATACTAGACACCATGATGGGTACCTACCAATAGCACGGATGTTCAGTAAACATGGGGTTGTATTCAATTTCACCTGCATGGAAATGCAAGATGGAGAACAGCCAGAACATGCAAATTGTTCTCCACAAGGATTAGTGCGGCAAGTGAAGATGGCTACGAGGACTGCTGGAACTGAACTTGCTGGGGAGAATGCATTGGAGAGGTATGATGCAGGAGCATACACACAAGTTTTGGCAACAAGTAGATCAGAATCTGGCAATGGATTGACTGCATTTACATATCTAAGAATGAATAAGAAGTTGTTTGAAGGGGACAACTGGCGGCAATTAGTGGAGTTTGTTAAAAGCATGTCAGAAGGTGGTCGGAACGAAAAACTATCGGAGTGTGACTCCCATGGAACTAACCTTTACATTGGCTTTATCAAAGACAAGAGTGTTCAGAAAACTAAGGAAGCTGCTCTGGCATAAAACAAAGACATGTGCACGTTCATGTAAGACACTGAATATCTCATTGAATCATAGGTAGAAAAGAAAGAAGAGTAGTGAAAAAGTATCTTACATGTGCACCATACTTTTTGCATGACCTGCCAAACTCTTGAGATGGTAATATAAAAGAATCAAAATCTGTATTTAGATCTCCATGCCACTAATGGAGAATAATTCTTTTAAGCTGATGTTTTGTCAGCCAAGATTATGGGCAGCTAAAAGATGACTCATCATTTAGGGTGTGTTAGGGTGACCCGTACTTTCTAAGATCAGTCAATCTCATTCATCACACCATCAAGTCAACAGATTTCTTTCTCTTGACATTTGCTTAAATAAATACATTTTAAAATTCAATTGTGATCTTATTCATCTCCCGAAGCAGTGCAATCCTTTCAGGTTCCATGAAAAATATGCTTCAAATTATTTAGAAGAGTGATTGATAAAGCTTGGCTTTTCAATTCCTGCAATTTTCAAGAACACATATGCAGTGCCTAACACCAAGATGGAACTCATCTCAAGCAGTTGCTGGGACCTTGAACATTATAAAATAACTCATTGAGGTGAGTGTCAGGCTATTAGTTACTATGTGTCCATTGTATTACAGGGAAAAAGAATTGCTGCTGAACAGCAACCTTTTTCTATAATCATATGGGTAGAATTGTCTTGTATTAAAAACTATGTAAGTTTGTTGAATTTCCCATGCTACCATATCAAATAATTTATAAAGACTAGATGAAACCATACTTCCTAAGAGATCAACATTGCAGAGATTAATCATAAGCTCCCAGGTCTCAGTTTTGTTAAACTACTGTGTACATTAAACTTGTTCCTAACTTTATATACTATAATGTTCCATATCGTTACTCGTATCTACCTTTCTTCTCTTTTCTTTTGTTGAAAAAGAAACCTATTCTAAAGCTATCAAGGGGGTGCAATCCCATTTACAGAGAACAAAACTTAGATAAAAATAATTAGTTAATAAACTCTGTAGCATAAATTACACTTGCAAAGAGTTACACTCTTTTCCATTGCACACCCAGTTTTGTCGCATTCCTTGGTAACAAAATTATAGCTAGTGGACTACAAGTTCATAACTTTCATTTTCCTCCTACAGACACCTCCACCAAGCCAAGCATTCAACTCAATATCCCCAAAGCCTGAAGTGCTCCAATTTCCAAACAGCGGCAACAGAGAAACAACAAGTGATTGAGAGATTCAGATGCACCCTCAGAGAAATAGTACCACTTCACCGCCACCTTTTCCTTTTTCTGTAGGATTACTAACAGTCAGAATCGTATGCAAGCCACCTCCCACGCAAAAAGAAAAGAATGACAGAAGACAGTGTAAAGAAAGGGCTTTGATCTTCCAAATAGATCCTGAAGGAAATCACTCATCTCTCAATACAAGATTCTTCCACAAAGCTGTGTGAAGAGATTTTTAGTCAAAGTTATCATTCCAAGATAGTCCCCATGTCATCTCATCCTCATCTTCCACCTTCAACTCGCATCATAAGTAAGTTTGAAAAACAAAATGGAGAATTAGGACTCTAGAAGGATATTCTGACGCCAAGTTTCATACCAAAAAAGATAGAACCCTCTATACATGACAAATTCACAACAACAGCAGCAGCAATAATAATAAGCAGCAATATTACACAACGTACAATTAAAGAAAGAAAGAAAGAAAGAAAACAACAAATTAGCTAAGACGGGAAACAATTTAACTCACTATTACAAAGAAGATGAGGAAGCTAGTAAAAATCCCAACGTTGTAGCAGTACCGATTAGGATTTCCACAGAGAAGATCTTCAATTAAGTCTCCAGGCACTTTCCGAGCTGATAAATTTAAAAAAGATTAAAAAAAAAAGTGAGGAGAAATTATTTAGAATTGATTACCAGAAGGAAATGGCAGAGAAAACTCCTGTTGTGGGCTACTGTTTGAATTAAAGTGAACTATTTTCCCCTTTTCCTTCTCCAGTTATGCTTTGAGATTTTCCTTTTTACTTAAAAAAAAACAAATAAGTAAATTCACGGATAAATATTGAGCACGCCTGAAGTTAAGAACATAATGTGGGCTGGAGGTGGGCTCCAATGACCAAAGCCGGAGCTCAAAACACTTGATTTATCAGGCCAGACCCGGCTTAGACCAGCCTGTAATGTAATGCTTCTCACTTGAATAATGAATTCATGTAGCCGAAGGCTATCGTATCTTCATGAGTTTTTCTTCGGAGAAACCTCAGTTTAGGCCTTAATGGTTTACCCTATTATTGTCAATTAAATCCCAAACTTTTTTTTTTATTTTATAGATTTTGCTGAGAAGAATACCTCTCGACAATAACATGATATTTTCTCTCAACAAATATTTATTTAAATATCAAAAAGTATAAAGGCTCGCAAAAAAAATCTCTTACAAATATCAATCATTCAACACAGCCACTTTGAGTAAATTTTAAATTAAGAATCATAGCAATACGTCGAACTCAGGCCAGTTGCAGAGTAAGACCCCGTTGAGTATTGTGTTATAAATAGAGGGTGAGTAAATTTTAATTTTTTTTTTTTGTTTAAAAATATCTTTTATATATTTTCAAATTGTTTTAATATGTTAATATTAAAAATAATTTTTTAAAAAATAAAAAAATATTATTTTAATACATTTTCAAAATAAAAACATTTTAAAAAAAAATATCATTTTCACGCTCACAAAACACCTATTAAAATGTGTTTATCTATGAGGTGCGGTGTGCAGTCATAAAAAGCATGAATTTTATGTTTTTCAAGAGCGGTGCATGTCTTAAACAAATATGTTTTAAGTTTTAACTCATTATTGATGGTGTATGTTGACACTTTGTGTCAAAGAACCCAGTGACGGAAGTAGAAAATAAAATTAAGAGGGGCCAAGATTTTAATTGCTTTGCTACTTAAGCTAAAATTATAAATATCATTAAGGAAGGGGTTGGAAAAAAAAATTCCTTGCATGAGTCGGGGCCCCTGCTAGCCCCCCTGACTCTGCTCCTGAAAGAACCATCTCAACATAAAAATTTAAGCTGTTAGGTAAGGTTCCAGGTTATGATTTATATTATTCTCTAACACACCCTCTCAAGTGAAAGCCCTTTGGGTTTGAAACTTGCACAGGTTCATATTTTCTTGTGCTTAATTTTTATCAAATAAATAGGGATGATGAAATTTGAACTCGTGGTCACTTGATCATCATGACTCTGATACCATGTCAAAAAATCATCTCAACCTAAAAGTTTAAACTGTTATATAAAGTCTCAAGATATGATTTATATTATTTTCTAATGCTTTGTAAAGTTATTCCAACGCGCCTCTTAAACAAATATATTCTAACACGTTATCAATGTCGTGTGTTGACACGTATACCACAATAAGGTTTTTAAGTAAAAACATTTGGTTGTCACGTGAACCCCGATTGGTTGCCATGTTTTCTAATAAACCATTAAAATAAATAAATCACACAAAGATGGCATCATCCAAGACTCCAAGGAAGTCAATCTTGGCATACATACGACTCGGCCATTAAGAAATATCTTTTGTACGAGGATAACTTTCACGTCGATCTTACTTGTATGTGAGCGATTTTTGGCTCAAAGATAAATAATTAAAAATACGGTTAGGCATGAGTTCGTGATGGATTATGTTTTGAGCGCGAAGAGAATACACTCTTGTAGGAACATACGATGTAAGAGGTGAACAGCAGCAATAATCATCATTATATAATCTGTGTGGTCAAATTATATTTTATATATATTGAAAGTTAGGTGGAGGATCGCTTGAGTGGTGCGTGCGGCTTCCACCAGCAAATCAAATTATATTTTATATAATCTTTGATTTTCCATCTTCTGCTTGGTAAGAGCACAGCCAAGGATGCCAACCATAGCAGCGTATCATGGCTCCTTTTGAGCGGGATCCAAGCAAATATACTGCAAAATATCACTCTGCTTGATCCTCGTATATTCATATGCTACAAGAGTAGTGAGGGGAAAAGTTCTACCGAGAGCTGCTGGCTGGGGCAAGAGGGGAAAAGCAACTGTAGGCGTTGTTCAAAACTTGAGAAATAATGGAAATCGTATTGCATCAATCATTATGATTACATCAGGCACAGATTTGGCATCAAGATTCAAAACCACTCTATCATTTACTATGTACCTTTATCTTATTGCCTCGCAACATTCATGATCTTAACAGAGGAAAAATGATAACTAGTAAAACAAGAAAAGAATGCTATAGCTAAGTCGAATTGAGATTGATTCGGATCAACTCATATACAAAATTTCGTAACTCCAGGGTATTGTTTTTCAATGGATTTCAGGCGCATTGATAATATGGCCATTCAATTGTGCTCAACATCCAAGCATTTATACCTGCCAGAATCACAAAAGATTGTTTAGCCGGTGAAGTATGGTGATGTGCAGGCTCTAGCCAAACCATTAAGATAATACACATGGACAAACCTTGTTCTGTTTGCGCCTTGACAAGCTAGATTGAGACGACTCAGCATTCCTATTTGTAGAGGTGTTCTCCCCTTCTAAATCTTGTATTATTTGCTTCAACCTCTCTACCACTTGAGTCATTGTCGGTCGCTCTTTGGCGTTCTTGTTCAGGCAGCTATCTGCCAACTTAGCAATTTGCTTTGCTGCATTGAAAGAGTACTCATTTATGAGTCGTGGATCAATTATCATGCTAAATCTTTTACTGTCAACTGGAAATTGTTTCACCCAATCTAGAAGCTTCTGCTCTATTACAGGGCGATTTCTTTCCAGCGTTCGCCTGCCAGTAAGGATTTCATAGAGAACCACGCCAAAGCTCCATACATCACTGTGAATGGTGAGATGGCCTGTTTCAACATATTCGGGAGCAGCATATCCATATGTACCAACCACCTGACACCAGAAGACACATCAACACAAAAACAAGCAAGGCTAAAAACCAATCTTGAAATATAATCATGAAGCTTTGTCTCAATCATCGATGGTTAGGGCAAGGCATCCTGCAGAACCACATTTATCCAGATCTAATAGTGTGGGACTTTGCTGGTAAAAATCCATTAATGATTTGATAGATATGAATAAAGAAGGAAAGGAAAAAAATAAAAGGAAAGAGAAGAGATTAATTTGGTTTCTCCTAGTAATGACAGACTGCTATTTTTCAGTGTCCCAGACATCATTTCAATAATCAGAGCACCATCCTTCTAGTGTGGCAGTTCATGGGTGATTGCATTAACCAGCTACAATGTTTGGTTCAGCAACAAAATGAAGAACACAAATTAGGGGATGGTTTCATTTATAAATGTCTTAAAGTTACTCACCGCAGTGGATACATGAGTTCGATCACCCGTTGGTCCTTCTCTAGCAAGCCCGAAATCAGAGAGCTTCGGTTTAAAGTCCTCATCCAAAAGAACATTCGAGGATTTAAAATCTCGATAAATAACCTGTACAATTGTGGCAGAAAAAGATTAAAATTTTAGAATTGAAAAGAGGCTGCTTTCAAATGTACCAAAACTTTCAATGTAAAGCCAAGAAAGTTAAGGTCTTTCATAAACAAAATAAGATGCACAATGCCCGCTTGTACAATTCACAGCTTCTCCAAATCACCAAAAAAAAAAAAAAGATACCCTTGGGAAAAGAAGTTACAATAAATTGGATGCAGAAAATGAATTCTGCCAAGGTTTTATTCATGGGAGTTTTTCACAATAATATCCTGTGGTGTAAAATCAGGCAATGGTGCAACTTGTCATCTATGCAATGAGAGGTCTGAACAGTAGATTCAGAAATGCCTTTTCGGAAGCTATGGGGCATTTTTTACGAGCCAATCAAATCCCCTGCCAGAAAAGAATGAGGACAGTGGCCAAGTTATATCATCTTCCAGGGCTGGAGACTCATCAATTCGCAGCGAGAAGGGAAACAATGTTCTCACATGAAGCAACGACCTATCCAAACCAGGAGCTCAAATTCTGGATGACTCAACCAGTTTGATGGCCCAGAAAGGGTCATTTTATCTTATATTAATTTGATACGATTTTGAATCTAAGACCTTGACTTGAATTTCCTCCTTTAGCCAATACCTAAAGGTACACACGCCAATAGCCACAACTTGAAAGCATGAAAGTGCAAGAAGGCTCCACTTTCACAGATCACTACAGATTTTGATTTTGCACAGTTACAGGTAAAGGGGACATTAATTCAGTAAATCTAGGTCATTCTAAACAGTACCTGGACTTCCATTCCTCCATGCAAATAAGCCAATCCTTCAGCAGTACCAAGGATTATCTCTAATCTTTTCCTCCATGACAGAGTGGGAGGACCTCTTTTGAAAAGATGATCTTCTAAGCTTCTGTTGGGCATATATTCATAAACCAGAAGCCGTTGGATCCCTCTTTCACTATCAACAGAACAGTAACCTAGAAGTTTCACTAGGTTCGGGTGACTAACAACTCCAAGAAATTGAACTTCTGCAAGCCATTGTTTATGACCCTATATCAGAAAAGGACAGTGACAAATGAAAAAACATTTCAATGTAGTTGATGAAATGAAATGAAGAAATATATATAAACAATAAAAAAAAGAAAACGCATAACACTCAATGAAGGCCAATATTCATCAAAATTACCAAAAAAAAAAACTTCAGCTTGAACCGTGTACCGTTGGAAGAAATAATATATGCCCTAAAAGAATCTTCAAGAATTTACGATTTTATAACTAGATAGAAGATTCCAAGATCTGAAGGCTTCGTTTTGGATCCAATTAACTTAACTCCAAGAAAAACATTCCATTTTCCTAATCATAATGTAATTCTCTTCATAAAGTTCAAGTTTAAGACATGCGAAGACGTTGGCTTATTGCAGATTGTTGTCTACTGGACATTTGAACTTAGCTTCTTTTCTCTTGCTAATATGTTTTGGGATAATACCAACTTAATTCTGCTCATTCACAATACTCTCTCCCTTGTATCCTATACAACTGGTAATCACCGAATGAGAAACAAAATCTAATTTATCACTACCAACATTATTAAGAATGGAACTCAAGACTCCTGCATATCCAAACGGAATCGTCTTGCTACCTAGGCCAAAGACATTGTTGACAGAAAAATGACATGATTTGTGTCTCGTGTAAGCATAGACAGCCAGAAAATTTCTTCACATGATCATGTCAGGTTTTGATTTCAACATCAACTCCCCCAACCAATTCGAATTTAGTATCTGTAAGGTCATTCGAAGACTCGAAACTGTAGCGCATTACAGTTTTGTGATCGTTACAGGAACGGGTATGCCAGTACATCAGTCAATCACCAAAAAAGGCATCCTTTTTCAGTTCTTTATTTTTACAGCAATCTTTTTCATCTTGATCATGAACTGAGAGCTAAAGCAAAACATGAGATTTTTTTCAATTTATAGCATGATGCTCATACATATAGTCTCTCCACCAAAATACAACGCTGAATGCAAAAGGCAATTGAAATGAGTAAAAACTAGAAATATAAACAGAAGGAATTAAAAAAAAAATTAAGGACAAAAATTACAGAGAAAAAATGAGAATGGAATTCTCAACGGGAAAAAAAAAAACAGAGAGAGATTGTACCTGCAAGCCATGATTGTTGAGCTTTTTAATGGCAACCACTATAGGATCGCCTTGACCACTGGCAGGTCTGACTGTTCCCTTATACACACTCCCAAAGCCACCTTCTCCAATCTTAAGCAATCTGTTAAAACCATTTGTTGCCTCTTTAAGCTCTTGAAAACTGAAAACTCGCAAATTGTGCTCCTTCTCTTTGTACAATTCAGGTATGCTTCTTGGAGATGGTGAGGATTTCGCTGTACGACTCAGAGGTAAACTATTTGATTTGCTTTGGTCTCCCGGTTCTGGGGCTGAGTTTGCTTGTCCTTTCTTGTTCTTAAATTTATCCTTGAAAATATAGAAACACTTCATGGTTTTTCCTTCAGCTTTCAATCCTCAAAAGGGAAACGCGGGATGAAAAAAATGAAAACTGGAGGAAATGAAGGAAAAGCAAGAGAACAAAGAAACCCAGCTGAGGATTGAATACAAGGTGTAAACACAGCAAAGAAAGAACCGAACTTTGATCAGAGCAATTATATCGCAGAGAAGTGATGATAGCAGAGAACCAACCAAGAATTCGATGGCATGCAGACCATGGATTTAAAAGAAAATGAACTATGATTCAAAACCAAAACCTAAAACAGAAGCAATGAGGGTGGGGAACAAGATGAGAAAGAAAAGTGAAACAGTTTAAAAGTGGAAAATACTGAGACAATCACGTACACACACAGGAATAGAGGGGAGAGAGGGAGAGAATGGCGTGTGGGAACGAAAGAAGTGAAGTGAAAAGGGGCTGAAGTGGATGAGATTTATAACCAAAAAGACGTTTCCTTCCTGGTTGATTATCTTTCAATGGGTTCTCTCTTCTTTTATGGAAGTGCAGGCGATCGTGGTGGAATTTATTTTTTATAAAATAATATTTTTTAAAATTTTATTCTAACATTGCAGGTTAAAACAATTAAAAAAAAAAATAGCTTACGGCACAAACAAACAGTTCCTTCGTTGCGCGTTCAGACGTTTGGCTTGGTCTTTAATTACTCATTAAATCCTGACTTTCGCTTAGACCAGTTGAGCTGCGGTCAAAACGACCAATGCTTTGCAACTAAGAAACAACGATTGTAAGAGATAGATGGTTTGATAGATTTATATTTACGTATCACTTTTAACCACGTTAATAAATATAATTAAAATGTATAGATAAAAAGCATGTATTATCATAGGAAAGCTATTATATTTTATCTGCTCCCGTTCATGGATGACTGTCAAGTTTTCATTATAATTTTTCACCTAAAATTGTGGTTCCGTACGTTATGTTAGTAGTTTAATTCAGATTGCTACGTGTTAGTGTGTGTGTCTATATATATATATATATATATATATATATATATATATATATATATATATATATATATATATATATATATTTAAAAAAAAACCAACGGCTTTGCTCCCTGTAATCTCAGGTTCGAATCATATGGTTGTTAATATGATGGTCACTGGAGGCTTACACGGTCGTTAATTTTAAGATTCGTGGGATTAGTCGAGATGCACGCAAACTGGCCCGGATATCTACATTAATCAAAAAAATTCTAATAAAATTCAACATATAAAACTAAGAACAGGTGGATTATATTAAAATTTGATAATCTATATAAAAATATGATTAAATTAAAAAAAACAAACTAATGTTTTTTTTAATATACAACTATAATTTATTGTAGTGTAGTCTCAAATAAACTCTTAAGTTTTTTAATAAAATTTAAAATTGACATATTTTTCATTTAACAAACAATTTAGATAAAATCAAATATAGATTGAGTACATACATATATATAACTCCTTTTTTTTTTTCAAATACTACAAACATGGTAAGCTTAGTTGTTTTGAAGAGCACATTTGGTAATAGGTAAAAAATTAGTTATTTTTACCTAACTGTAGAAAAAATTATTTGTTTAGTTAATAATTTTTGTTTTTTGTTTTGGACCCCGCATATAATTGTGTATTTCAAACATTAATTTTATATAAATTAAAATAATTAATTTTTTATTTATATAAATCTGTTTTTAATTTATTTTACATTAAAAAATTCATAATTTCAAGATGATATCACTATGAATTCAATTAATCTTGATAATCAAAAAGGTTCCTCCAATGGTAGACCAAATAATAATGTTTGTTGGCTGCACCAGTGCCCTGTCGATATTTTAATTATAAAAAAAACCATTTAATTAAAGGGGTAACACTATATAACCTCTGTATTTCAAGGTATATTAAAGATGGGTACAATATTCACATGAGGAATTCAAAGGAAAATACATTTATGTAGATGAATTTATCAATGGATAGTTAAAACTCTTAATTTAATTTATTTTCATAGATATTTTAAATAATATAACTGAATTTAATTATACAATTTAATATTTTATTAGTTATAATAAATTATTATTTGAATTCAAATTATATGTAAAATTAAATTTAAAATCATATGTAATTTGATTTAAAACAAATCATTTATTTTTTATAATAGATCACACACGTAACTATGTTTCAATCAGTAATTGTGTTTCAATAAGTATGTGCTTAAAGTTAAGATAATTTATTTTTCGTATGTAAAAAAATATCTCATAATAATTTTAATAAAACATATATTTTTTAAAATTATAATAAAAAAATATTTATTAAAAATCTATTTAAAAAAAATATATAACGGTAAAAGTACCGAACACACGAAGAAAGGTAAGAAGGACATCCATGCACGATGTCACTTATGGCAAGGAGATAACAACGGCCAACTACTGTAACTGACGTCATCCTATCTATATTCAATGTTGTCCGGTGTGGTGACTTAAGCATCACCTCATCACTGGTCCGGCGAGTCCTCGTTGTTCGCCTTTACTTTTTTAAAAAATTATATTTTCAGACACTCTTCTCTTATGATCCTTTATTAATTTCAGTATTTTATTAAAAGGTAGGCACGACTATACCTATTTTATTACAGTCAGTGACGTCATTGTCTTTGCACGCCATTGATATCACCATGAGTTGACTAACTGTCTATCTTCTCTTTCGATGATTAAAATTCAAATCTCACTCCGTTTCTCTTATCTCAAAGAAGGGATACCTGATCATGATGCTCCAGGCTAACAAAAAAAAAAAAAAAAAAATTTTTTTTTTTTATATAAATAAATTAAGCAATAAAAAAAAAAATCAGTATAAGCTTTAGACGGTGGGACAATGGACCAGTCGATTACCTATTTGATTCTTGTTTGCCGTGAGTCACATTTAAAAAAATATTATATATACAGAATTTTTTAATATGTTTTCTAGATAAGAAAATTTTAATAAAAATAAAACATTTTATGCATTCATGTAATTAAATAAATCAAGAATTATGTATTTTAATAACTAAATAAAAATTATAGACAATAACTAAAAATAAAACTGTAAAAATTAAAAGATATATATAAATCAAGATATTTAATCTTGCAAAACCGGATATTTACCTCGTTGTGTTTTCTAAATTTATTTATTAATTTTTTATTTATTTAATTAGACGATAATAGAAATAAACACAAACATTAAATTGACTGAATAAAATAAAAGGGCAAAAAAACTATGAATGCTAAACATATTATAAATATTATTTAAAAATAAATATTTTTTTATTTTCAAAAATAAATTTCATCTATATAAAAAATAAGAAACAATTATAGATAAATCAGAAAAAAAAATCTCTTCAAAAATTAAAAACATGCAAAATAACTAAAAAATAACCATCATTTAAAAAAGACTATATAAATAAAATAAAAGAGATGATGACTATTAATTTAAATATAAATTAAAAAATTATTTTAAAAATAGAGCATATAAAAAAACATCAATTTTAAAAAATTGAAAAAATTGAAAAAGCTAGGCATTGTTGGGCCTAACAAGTTAGGCCAACCCACAAGACCTATTTCGTTAGGGCCCGTGCACTTGCCTATTGAAGTAGATAATGTGTCGTCTGATTTTGCCCATTTTTAAACCGGACCTCAAGGTTATTTTTACCCCAAACTTCTTTTCAACTCATTTGTTTTATCCAAAAATACCCTAGAAACCTTGATAATAATGTCCATATCCTCGAAAAAACCATCTCAAAACACGAAACCAACCCCAAACCAAAAATTATCTCAAGCTCAAATCTATTTTTTAGGCACTTCAAAGGTTAAAAAAAAAGACACTTAATAAGAACTACTCTCATCAAATGAAACAATCTAACACAAAGCTCGATCGTTTTAGTGGGTGAAATCGGTGTCAGTAACATTTTGCTAGCTTTATTGTTAAAATTCGACGATCTATCTCTTCTTTAAAATCAGAGATTAAAAAATAACAAAAATAAATTTTTGTACCAAAATTGAATTGAAAAAATATGTAGGGACCAGAAATGTATAATTTTTAATGTAAGCTTTGAAACCATCACTTATTTTTGGCGTGTTTTCTACTTTGGTCCCCTATTCTTTAGTTTTTTTCTTAGCTAACAAATTTGATTTAATTTCCTTTGAATTTGACCTAAAAAGATGCAATTGTGCAAAAAAGGGAATTTGAGGACCAAATTGAAAAACGCAAAAATTTGAATAATAGTTCCACAATAAAATGTAAGAGGATGAACAATGACGTGGGCACATCAAAAAACCCATATCCTTTAGTATTTTATATATATAACTAAGCATGGGTCCACGCTACACCGTGGGTTTATATTTTTTTTTTTCCGTAAAAATCAATATTTAAGAGCCGCAAGTAGATTTTAAGAAAACAAGAGGAATTAACAACTCGAGTTATAGCACCAACTAAATTTAATAAGGTAGTTTTATTTTAAGTAGACGATAAAAGAATAAGAAATGATATTAATATGATTATTTTTTTTAAAATCACAATACTTTGAAAAAAATCTATGGAAGCATAAAATTGGATAAAAAAGGGATATAAAAATGATCCGAGTTAACAAACACTGAAGAACAAAACAGGAAAATAATAAACTACACAAATGGATCTAAAATAAAAAATGATAATTAAAATAATGAGGGTGAAAATTGAAATAAAAATAAATTAGAGCTACTAAAACTTTTTGAATTGAGGGTTAAATTGAAAGGAAAAATAAATAAAATAAAAAAAGAATGAAGACAAAATTGAAAAAAATAACACACCATAAACTTGGATTGAAATGTGAGATTGAAAACTAATAAAAGTTTTATAAAAGAATTATGAAAAAAAAATAAAAAATTAAAAGAATAAAGAATAAATAAAAATAATAATATATAACATATTGAAATTGAAGGGCTAAATAAAAAAGAAATGGCATTTACATAAAAGAGCAAAGGAAAAATAAAAGAAATAAAAGAAAAGGGAACACAAAATTTTTGATTGGAGGGTAAAACCGAAGAGGAAAATAACTCCAATAAAAAAATAAGGATCAAATTGAAAAAAAAATAACACAAAACAAACTTTGATCAAATGGTAAAATTTAAAAAAAAACTTTTATAAAAATACCAAGAAAAAAAATCAAAAATAAAAAATATAAGGATCAAATTAAAATATGTAATATATTATAAATTGAAATTAAAAGACTAAATTGAAATAAAATAAAACTATATCAAAGTAGAAATATAAAAAAAAAATGAAGAAATCCAATCTGCAATTTTCAAAGAAAAAAAAAGAAAAAAGATATAAAGATATATATATCCCTTAACCAAAGGTTTTTATCTTATTGACTTAAAAGGCATTTAAGTAATCTCGCTAAAGGTATATACTTTTTTTTTCCTCCAACAAATGTCATTATAGTATTTTTATTGTTCATGTAAAACAAAAAATCATATTACCCTCATATTCTATATCAAATATTATTTAATTAAAGGATAAAAAAGTAATTTCACTGTCATGAAATGTGTCATGTAATAGGAAATCAGTTGTTCCCGACCCCATTCCTTTTTGGTTTCTTCTTTTTTGCACTCCACCGGACATTTGGTAAAGGGCACGTCCAGGGGAGAAATAAGAATTTCTTCCTCAGAGAGGTTCTCAAAATTAAAAACTGCTAAAAATAATAACACACACACATACATACATACATACATACATGTGTGAAAAATATAGATAGAATAACACACAGGTTCTTAGACCTCGCGCACATGAATATAGTCCTAAGGATCAACAGTTTCTCAAAACGAAAAGGAAAAACACATACATACATACATGTATGTATTTGGAAAATTGAAAGGATTTTCTTTAATGTTTATCAATAGATTCTTTATTTATGCTGTGGAGCCATTGTACCACAGCGCAAGCGGAAAATGCCAAAAATTTGCTGTAACGTTTTTGGATTTAAAGGACATTTTTTTTTTATTTTTTTTATTTTTTGTCTTGGCAGCTCGAAAGCGGAACTTCCCTTACTCGGAATATGATTATAATTATTTTTTATATAAAATATATTAAAATAATATTTTTTTATTTTTAAAATTAACACATCAAAACAATTTAAAATATATAATTTTTTAATTCTTAACAAAAAAAAATTATTATTTTTAAAAATACAGATAGAACCATGTTTCCAAACAATATATACTGATGTCTGCATAAATCCTTCTTCAGATTATCGATATACATCACTGATCTTGACAGCAGTTTAATTTCCAAAAAAAAAAAGAAAAAAATTAGACGCGTGAAGTTTTAGTTAAATATTCAATGGATTAAAATTCGTAGATGGTCCCAATTTGGAAGGATTGTTGATTTGTTTTTTCTTCTTAGAAAAAAGTTACAACAAATTAATTGAAAAATAAAGAAAGATAGTAAAATATACGGAAGGGGGACTCTGACTGAGTTCTCACCTCGTTTTTGATAGATAGTAGTATAGTCCCCCACTGGTTCCCCATATTGAAAAACCAACAGCGAGACATATTTCACGCCAGGCTCGGGAAGCTTATCTAGGTAGTATTCGGAAATTGGTTCAAATCATTATTTTTTAAAATTCTTTTTTTTTATATTTTTAAATATTTTGATGTACTGAAATCAAAAATAATTTTTTAAAAAATATATATTATTTTGATGTATTTTTAAATAAAAAAAACTTTAAAAAACAACCGCTACCACATTCCCATATACCATACTCTTAAAAGGGTATTTATGAGTATGGTACCAGTTGCTTTTCAAAGTACTTTTCATTCGAAAAGATATTAAATTAATATTTTTTTATTTTTAAAAAATTATTTTTGATATCAGCATATCTAAATGATCTGAAAACATAAAAAATATATTAATTTTTTAAAAAAAATCAATTTTTTTTATAAATATTTTCCAACTGTAGTTCCAAAACTGCCAGTACTCGATTGAGCATAAAATCTTATAATATGAGACCAGCAACCAATAATAAATATTATATTACATGGGAGAAAAAGATACAAGATGGAGAGAAAAAAACATTTTTTTATTAAAAAATGATAAAACTTTCTCATTTATTAAAAAAAAATATTTGTTAATCTCAGTACTATACAAGTTTGAATATGGTAAAGCGTCTCTCGAAATGCGTAATTGACCAAGAGAAAGACAAACATGAATTTCAGGGCACGACCTGAACAGGAAAAAAATCGAGACTTGATGTTTTCTTTTCTTTTTTCTTTTTTAATTTGAGTCACGGATAATGCAACCGATATTGGAGAGACGTTGACGTGGGAGATTTGATGAGAGAGGCATAGAAAACAGAATCCCCTTCTTCTCCTTGCATCGCCGCCGCCACCACCCACAGTACGCAAGGGGGAAAGTTCCGATCAAATTCTCGGAAAGTAGAAGCAAGCAAATTTCTCCTCTTTGCAGTGCATGACTTGGTCTTCTCTACTGTTCTTGGCCGTTTTCTCATGTTTGCTCCGTCAATTCGATTTATAGATGTTCAAAGGGCTCACGTTAAAGGACTTGTAATAAATACATGAGAGCTTAGTAAATGAGGACACGTATTTCGTTGGAATAAATCCGAAGCGTTTGCTTGGTTATTAACGAAGTATCATTCTTTCTTTTTCTAAATTTATACCTCAAGACTATACTAAAAAAAATATTAAATTTATTTAAATATATTAGACTCTAGAGTTTTAAATCCATTTCTTTCTTAAAAAAATAATTTAATTTCAAATAACTTGTATTATTAAACGATATGATAGTATTCTTTGCAATAAAATAAAATAAAATTTCAATTTAGCATATGAATTTAATAATACACGGGGAGTGCTTTTCCAGTTAATATATATTTAGTATAATTGCTTGATTCTTCAAACAAAAAAAAACTAAATAAACTAAATATAGATATTTTTTTATCTTATAAAAAAAACATGCAGGTTTTATGATGTATTTTTGTGCATAAAATTTTTTTAAATGTAAATTAAAAAGCTCATAATTAAACAAATCGAGAACTACGTGTTAGTAAAAAAAAAATCATTAACAATAACTAAAAATAAAATTAAAAAAAATCAAGAGACAGTTATAGATTAAGATATTAACGCATTAAAATGATCTAAAAATATTAAAAAAATATAATTTAAGAAAAAGTAAAGAAATTTTAAATTTTTTTAAAATTATTTTTAAAATATAAAAACAAAAAAGCTGGAATAAAGTAACTTTCACCTCTGGACTCTGGAGTGCAAAGAAGAAGAAAAAACTGGTGGTTTCTCTGCCATTCCCTGGGAGGTGCTCCATTCCAGATAGAAGTTGTCAAATGGGGGCACCTACCCCCACCTAGAAACTATCTTTATCACGGAGCCGGTTCCTTTATTGCTTGCCAGCCAAACATTGAGGCTCCACCGTTAAAGAAATTTTGGTCAAAGCGTTAGTCAATGCTTAGTGTGGGATGGTGTTAATAGTATAATTTATGAGACAAAGGGAGGAGTAGGAATAATTATATCCTGTCCGTCAGCTAGCGTGTCCGTTAAATTCTAAATTTAAAATCCCCATTCACACCGGTCCAATGGGAAAAGCACTTCGATATTACTAATTATTATCTTTACTTCATGGATCAGAGGAAATTCCACGATGCTTTTATTTTGTAATGCCATATTTTTTAAATAACTAAAATAGCAAAATCAATGACCCTAAAGGGTATAAATTGTGTCCAGGTGGTAAGCTTTTAAAAATATTTCATTTTAAAAAATATTAAATTGATATTTTTTTTATATGTTTTTCAATTTTTTTGATGTTAAAATTTAAAAAATAATAAAAAAATATTATTTTAATATATTTTTAATTAAAAATATATTTTTAAAAAAAATAAAAACCTTGTATTGCACGACGTGACGCACGTTAAAACATAAGCAAAGACGTCATAGTAATCCCTTCACCAAACACACCCTAAGACATAAGCAAGCAAGCAAGGATGTCACATAAATTCCTTCAATTAGTTCCATCACGTATTACCTCAATGCAATACATCCACGCATAATCTACCATACAAAGAAGAAATTGCAACTTTGATTTCACATTTCTCAAGGTGTAAATTCCGAGTGCATTTAGGAATTCCTAGTAGACACATTCTTCCTAAAAAATCACTTAACTACTACATGAGATTGATGAATCCGAGATTTACGCCTCTAATCACTAGATTCATGATACAAAGCAAAAGATAAAACCCAAAAAAACACAAATTCAAAAACCTAATGGGTCATGAAGTATCTAGGGATGCAAAGCTCGAGTATAAATTACACATCTTTAAGCTTGAACACGTTATATGACTCATTGCTCTATTAGATCTAGAAAAGATGTGTTAACTTATAAGAAATTAAATTGACCTACCTATCCTACGATACATTAATCTTTAAACTAAGTCCAAAATATGACCACACACTCAGGTAGAGGGACAAACTTACATGAAGGCACAAGCCTGGTATAAACTTCTCAAATGCATAAGTCTAAACAACCATACCCTAAGCCCAAACTACTCCATCGATCCTCTGTATGATTAGTATCAAGCATTAAATGCTCCAGCATTCTCCTATCATATCTAGGCCCACAAAACAATGTTAAGGATGTATATATCTAATGGATAGCCTGTATGACATCATTATTTTAGCTCATCAATGAATCACCCATCATTAGAGGTTATTATCCTAAATAATAATTATTAAAATACGTATCATATTATTTTTATCACTCTACCATTATTTTTATACAAGTTGGTGTTGTTCATGAATATAAACTTTCATGAACCACCAAGTAAAGTAAGCTTCAATTCTAGAATTTTTAATACATATTATTTTTCTTAAGTTCTCATCATTACATCTTCTTTAATTTCTATAAACACATATACTACACAACCTTTAAGGCTTCATTCCTTCTAAAATCATGTTAGCTTAAGTATCAAAGGGTTTTCTAAGCCTAATAAAAGACTTATTTTGAAGGTGGGTGCTCATGATTTTCAAGCCTGATAGTCTACTTTCAACCCATTTATCAACCTTAGGAAAAGCTAAATCTTCTAGCGTTTTTTTTTTTCTAAACTTCGTTATTGACACCATTTATGAGATGTCAAAGAACCGTTTCAACCCAAAAGCTTAAGTTGTTAAATGAGATATCGAGATATGATTTATATATTCTCTAATACAACACACAGGTGAAAGCCCTTTAGGCTTGAAACTTGCATAGACCTAAACTATATTGTGCTATTAATCAATTCTAATTAGAAGAGAGAATAAGGATGATGAGATTCAAATTCATAATTGTTTGGTCATATAAAAGAATAATCTAAAAAAAAACTTAAGTTGTTAGGTGAGGTTCCAAAATATAATTTATATCATTCTTTAAGATGAAAAACTATGAAAAAAAATCTAGTTTTACTCCTTTTCTTTTTTTTTTTTTTCATGGTTGAGAATCTAAAACTCCAAGATATAGAATTTCATAGATCTTCCTAACATAAGTATTTTAGAAACATCATTAGATCTCTAGCAATTATCTTAACAGATAAAATTGCTCATAAAAGCTTTTTAGGCACATGATTTTTTCAAGTTTTTCTTCTATGAAATAATTTCAGTCTCAGGACCTGAGCTATGAGTTTGAAAGGTTAGCCCAGGTTGACTTAAGTTTTTTATTCCCTTTGGATTTTTTATCTACAAAATTTGATCCTTATTCTTTTGATCGCTATTTTTTTCTTAATGATTTTCTTAATTGGATTTCTTTTTCAATTGCATCCCTCAATATTTTTTTTCATTTTATTCTCATGTCAAATTTGGTATTTGTTCTTTTAATTCCTATTTGTTTTGTTTTATATTTTTTTATTTAAACTTTTTTTTTTCAATTTTATCATTTTTTTGTTAATTAAGATTTTTTTAATTGGAAATTTGGCTTTTTTTTTGTTTTGCTTTTTTATGGGATAATTTCAATTTCAGGACTTGGGTCACGGGTTTGAAAGGTCAGCCCGAGTTGACTTATTTTTTTTTTAAGGTCCTTTTTTATAGTTGATTTTTATTTTTATTTTATGAGGTTATCCCAATCTTATATGCCGGGTCGAGGGTTTCAAGCGTTATCTCAGGTTAATCCGGGTCAATTTTATTTTATTTGATTTGATTTGTTAGTTGTTATTATCACTTATTTTTTTAATTATATTATTAAATTAACAAAACTCATTAAATTAAATATAATCAATGACCCAACTCTTAAATTTCTCCCCATTCTTTAATCCTAAACATCTTTTTTTCACCTTTGAAAAAAGTTTGGTCCAAACCACATCCAGGAATTTTGACCTGAAATGTCATAGCATCAAGATTCTGATGTCATTTATGGGTGGGGACAATAATCATGTGTATAAAGTTGTTCAGAAGTAAAGGGGGATTTAAGGTTGGTTATTGGAGTTTCGTCTACGCAGGCAGCTTCAGTTCTCCTAGGTGTTCTCATTCGAGCCGAGTGGGAGATGATTTTTGCCCCACAAGGCCTTTCAAATCTTCAATAATTGTAGTATGCGAGTAAAAGGAGGTCCTGCGTTTCCTTAAAGTGCCCGAGATCTCCTAAATGTTTCAAAAAGATTTCTTTGCCCCTCCCGGTTCTTCTTCTCTGTCTTGTTGTGTTCACGTACATGGCACGCTGTATCTGTGGACTCCACCTCTTCAAGCCAGTTTCAACTTTCAAGCTTTGCCGTGTATTAGTTTAGTCTCTGTTCATCGTTACTACCACCTTAAACTTCGTTTTTTTGTATGGTTCTCTTGCAACGCCAGCTGTGGGTAGTGGTGTGCTTTTGACCATGTAGGATTAACAAGCATGTCGGGCTGCTAATCCTGTAGTTCCAGTGTGAAATGGAAGAATCTTCTGCAAACCCTATCCTCCAGCATCAGAGGGAGCCCTCCACATTACCCGAGCCAGATTTAGTCAAACACCCTGCAGAGAAGGCAGTGGATTTTGGTTTCTCAGTTGACAGCAGAAGGAAAGCAGAGGTCAATAAGCAGGCATGGAAAAGAAAAACAGCCGAAAGGGAATCCACCCGTTCGAGTTTCAATTTTCCATGCGTCCACCTTTCCAGGGAAAATAGCGGTACTGTATTCTAGAGAGATTACGACTAATTAATGCGTCCACCTTTCCAGGGAAAATAGCGGTACTGTATTCTAGAGAGATTACGACTAATTAATCCCTTTCCCATTCACATAAAAGCTTAGACAACTTTTTCCTAATTTTGATTTAATAGTTCAAACTCACAGGGAGACAGATGGCATGCTTAGTTCAGTGAAACCCAATTAATATATATATATATATATATATATATATATATATATATATATATATATATATATATATATATTGAACAATTTATGAAACTAGAATCATACGAGGGTGATTATACAGATCTGTGAACCATTACAATCTCAAATATAAATAGGTTCCTCTCTCGCGCAAAGATAATTTTTCCTTCACTCAGTGAACAAAGATACCGATTGAAGCTAGTCAATAGATTACTCTCCGGAGATTGCTGTTTAAGGATGCGAACTCCTCTGGGAAACGCACTGGGTACACTCCTCTGGATCAATTCTGTAGCACTGGCTGCTGCCACCATCAACAAAAGCTAGACAGTATCCAGATTGATTGGATTGCAATTGATCCTGACAATCCCAATTCCTAACTTGTTTCTTAATTAGGATTCCAAAGCAATCTGCGTGACTGTGCGGGTGGGGCTAAACCTGGAATATCCCGAATGTCCTTGTTGTTTGGGCTCACCAGCTGAAAAATCAAGGGCAACTATAAATAAGGAACATTTTACAGAAATTACATATAGATGAACAAATAAAGCAAGAAAGCTAGTCAACTTGACAAATAGTATTTTGAAGAGTAATAACTTCAGGAAAACACGAGATTTGTTGTGTAATAAGCATTCATCTGGTGAAACAGTAGCGGGTTCTCACAAAAAGGACACTTTTACGGTTTCACCATGAAATCAATCTTCAATGAAGTCGAACTGTAATGTAACTTGGGACATTCTTCCACAATAACTTGAATGCATTTACTGATCCAACTAAAATATTTAAAAATAAATTATTAGAGTGCTTAAACCAATCAAAAAACCCAACTTCATAGTGTATGTCAATGAGAATTTAATTTGATCATGTAGAAGTTCTTCCACAACTTCATTTACTGATCATGTTGCTGCACTAATGGAGGTTGAAAGACAATAATAGGATCTTGGATTCAGGCTCTTAATTGTAAGGTGTTAATATTTTCTTAAGTGATGGCTGAAAATAAAACCTCTGCAGCTTCCATAATCCATGAGATTTCTCCCGCAAATAAGTGAGATAACTGAACTTCGAGCAATGGTGAAAATTACTTAACAAATGAACTCCTTAAATGCAATTTATGCAAGCTCTAGCTGAAGCGCTGAACTAAGGTTAGGGGTTAGATTTTTCTTGTTCAAGCAGACCTCAACTGCTCATGAACATGTTTCAACCCTAAATACAAAATGCAAAATTCCATCACGAATTGCCAATATGATACTGTCAGCAATCTCAAAGTGCTACCTAACTTATAAGGGCCATTACCCAGTAAAGATCCCAACATTTTAGGGTCCGTAGGGCTGAGCTAGTATGCATGGGGGATTTCATCAATTTGAAAGGTGGACTACTTATACGCCAAAACTCTTTGAGATTTCTTTCAGCTCTTACAGATCTGTGAATATGAGAGGGTCAACGGAAGCTTAATTTATTACTAGGAGGCTCAATTTCAAAAGATGTTATGCGGGAAAGATACCTCCCCACACCAAACAACAAACAATTAGAGCATGTCCATGAAGCTTTGTCTGAATTAGAAAAGAAATCAGAGATTTAACGTAATTTACAAACAGGCAACAAAAGTAAGATTTCATTGATTAGGAAATACGATTCAATTAAAAGAAAACAAGTGTATGATATACCTTCACTATAATGATTGCTATGACTCCAATAACAACAAGGAAGAGTAATGCCATGATGCACTTGTCAGTTGCAACCTGGTGGAAAAACTTTCAAGTAAGTAAACCCAATTACAGCTAGGCCTGGTAAATGAAAGAAAACAAAGTGGATATTTTGGAAAATGACCTGCCTACCAATTTCCTTCACCATTTTAGAAGCTTTCTTGATCGAGAAATGGATAGAGTCGAGCTCATTAACAATCCTACTCATTTGTTCAGTCTGGACAGAAAAAATGTTCTTAGTTTACAAGCCATTGAAAGATAAAAAGATTTTACTTGTTCCTTTTCTTTTGAAAGGAAAAGCAACTGTCAACTCTAGGATATTACAAACTGAAATAATGTTAATTTTTCAAATGCTGTCAAAGTATGTACCTGAGCCTTAAGAGCCTCTGCAGTTTCTCTTCCAACATTGACGGTGTCTTGAACAACCTAGCATAAAATAGAAAAGAAATACAAAGGTCAAATGTCAGACTCGGAGGAGATACCATTCTACAATTTCCTTATTTTTTCCGGGGTTGGGGTTTGTGGTAATCAATATTTTTTGGCCTTTTACAAGGATCCAATCAAGGAAAATTAGGTATTGAGCTTTCATTTTACCAAAAAGTTAAGAGGAAAGCTTATGAATGTCCGAGTATTATACTGCAAAACTATCAAATTCTGCACTGGCTTCTCATGTCTCTATAGATGGCGGTGCTCATAGTAGGTAGAGTATAAACGCTGCAAAGAATCTTTAGCCAACTTCATCATAAGGGAAGCAATCCATCACAGATCCCGAGAGGTGAATGACTAGAATATACCTTATTCAAGAGCAATAGTAAGTTTGGAGCTTCTAAGTTAAAAGAAGTCTAGGTTAGAGCCTCAGAGGTGCATTGGAAAAACTTTAGATTCTGATAGGTGGGCAAGGAGTTAGGTGTTGCAGGTAAATCAGAATATCTATTAAACGGTGCATGCCACTCTAATCTTATAAATATTGCTCCAAGTAGGAAACATTGAATGGGTATATGATTTGCAAGCATTTTCAGTAGCATTTCTTCTATGCAATGGTACATCAATGAGTTTGAGTGTAAGAATTCAACAAGTTTCAGGACAGCATGCACTTCCATATAAAATTTGAGCTTCTAAGCAACTAAGCTCCTTTTTTTTTTCTCCTTTTGATTTCAGTTACTGAATCACTTAGCTCCCTTTCAGATCATCCATATTTATAAGACCTATATGACATACTATCCTTGATCAATTGAGTCACACTTTCACCTGCCATTCCAAATCAAGTTTGAGGATTTAAGCAACAAGGCTTTTTGTTCCTTTCACTGTTATTTCACTAATGGGATCGCATTATCTTGACTGTCCATATGAAGAAGACCTATATTTTTACCACCAAGTTACTGATTGTTATTTAGCCCTTTTTTCTTCCAGGGCTACTCCTTAACCATTCTCATTTTGAAGTCTACGCCAATGGATACATGACCCGAATGTGATGCAGCAACTCTGCACTGCCTTGGATGACTACCAGTTTATGACTTTATGGGAATCAGGCTGCTTTAACTGAACACTTGTGTGTTAAGCATATTGATAATGGAAGGAAACTCCCACGTGTTTATCAATCAGTTCTCCCTGAATTTTCTCTTCTATAGGTTCCCCTATGACTATTGGAAGAAGAAGAGAGAACGAATCTATCTTTGAGTTTGAGGCTTTTTCTTTTTTCTTTCTATCCTCATTAAAAGGTAGGACTGTCATCCAAGCTTTGAGGCCGGATGCTGATTATGTAGTAAACCTTGAAAGTAAAATAAAAGAAACACAGTACTCTCGGAGAATTGGTTATAATTTTCCAGTTGAAGAAAAATTATATAGCATGCCATTAAAACCTCTTGTTAGCAATCTAACTATGACAAACAGGAAATGTAAAGAGGAGAGGTATCTTGGAGATGATTTTGAAATTGTAACATCTAAACTGGTAAGTTGGCTTCACCAAAAAAGGCTAGAATTGAAAAGTGCATAGATTGCAAAGGAAAAAAAAATAGCATGTCACAGAAAATGGATACAAACCAACCTTTTTTCCCCTCTCAATTGCCTGATCAGTCTCATCCATCATCTGATTTCCATGATCCATTATTTGTTGGTTTGTCATAGCTGCAAATATAATATAGATTTTATCTTACAGACAGTTCAACAAAAATCAAATTATACTGTCTGTTATCCCATTCATTTAAACACACCAATACTTAACTGTATCAAATGCAAGACAAGATCAAGAAACAGAAGGAATTGGTATATTGGAGCACCACAGAGAGAAGAATAATTTTTATTTGTGAAACAAGTAGTAAGAAACAGTATAGATAGTGAATTCCAAGCTCATTTTTTAACCATGCCATTAGAAGTTTCTTTCCTTTACCTTCTATCCCTCAAGTACAAAAAAACTTCACTGTCAAATCCTGAAGCAAATCAGAAATTCATAACTATCAAATTCAATTAGTTTGCACATCTCCAAGAAGAGCACCAAATTTATTCACAACCTTCTGCTAAATCATCTATCACATTTTACCTGAGACTCTCCCATCTAAAACTAGTCGCCATTTTTATGATACACATTCTTCGGGTAAAATAGATTTTCTAAGATCCTTTTCAAAAAGGATCCAATGATTTATTGATAACTATTTAGGGCAAGTCATCAATTAATAGAAAATCTCACGCTTGGAGTGGACAAAGTTAGGATGACATGCTTAAAACATGTGAAACTCGGGGACATCCAATCCAGTTCAACATTATACCCACAAAAGGCTAGAACCAAATGAATGATAGTTAACGCAATTCTATCACAATGGAGAGTGGATGGATGCACTACAAAAGGTTAATGTAGGAAGCACAACCGTTATCATGGTACCAGCAAAGATGGATCCAACTTGACCCTGCTTTACATTAGGAAAAAAAAAAACGAAGGAAAACGTAACCCTACTCTCACTAATTAAAGACAAGGTGAGAGTTAATATTCATCTACTCAATATGATAACATGTGCGGTGTATGTCTCCACTTTTATCAGGCATTGCAGTGAATGCACTGCACCTTCAAATACTGAAACAAGAACTGCCCCTTGGTGAACGGCATGCTAGGTTTCACTGTTGAATATGACACCCTTAATTTTGACATATGGCATCTCTTAGAAAGAGAAGAAACAAAGAGAGTGAGGAAAGAGTGCACGGGACACTTATCCCTCCATGGATCTTCTTAGTGGTCCATTTCCACCTTCTTAGCTACCTATGACTTCACATTCCCCAAGCAACTCTACCCATGTAAATAATAAGACATCAACACTACAACATCTAACTCAAAGTAAAAGGAATCAGGATTGCTAGATGAAGTGGTAACAATTTGGAGGCTGTAGATACATGAATATTTTTAAATATTGGACATCTGACCCAGATCCATTACAGGCTAATAATAGGCCCAATTAATGGATTTGTGGCAGGATCTTTGATTGGGCCTAGGATTTTTGGGATGTTTTAGGGAGTACTGGATTGGTGCCATTGGTGGGCTACGACCAAGGCTCATTAGCCCACTGATAATCTTGCTTAAGGAAGCCTAAAACTCAACCATATGCCATCGATAACATGTGATCTTTGTAAACCCTTTTATTAAAAACCAAGGCGATTGTCATCTTATCATTAAGGCCATGTTTGTTTCCCAGAATTCACTTTCCGGAAAACCACTTTCCAAACTTTCCTGTGTTTGTTTGCCATTAAAAAAGTTGGTCAACGGAGAACACTTTCCGGTCAACGGAGAACACTTTCCGGTCAACGGAAAACACTTCCCAGTCAAAGAAAAATTTGGTTTAGTTTCCAAGAAAGTGTTTTCCCTTTGGCTGTGTTTGTTTTCCGGGAAACCACTTTCCAAACTTTCCTGTGTTTGTTTGCCATTAGAAAAGTTGATCAACGGAAAACACTTTCCAGTCAAAGAAAAATTTGGCTTGGTTTTCAGGAAAGTGTTTTCCTGGAAAATTTGGGCGGAAAACACTTTCCGGAAGTTGTGAAAAATTTAGAAATGTCATTATTTGCTGATTATATCAAATTTGATCCTCAAACTTTTGATTGCTATATATAATTTGTTTTGAATATTTATTTTTCAATTCCATCTCTTAAAATTTAATTTTTATATTAATTTTGGTCCTTATTTTTATAATTGCTATTTGCTTTTTCCTTATCATTTTTTTATTGAAATTTTTTATCTATCAAATTTGGTCCTTATTCTTTTGATTGTTACTTATTTTATTTGAAATAATTTATGAAATGTTAATTATTATTATTATTTTAATTTATTCACCTTTTATTTTTTTTTAATTTTTTAGATTTGATCTCTATTATTTTGATTATTATTTATTTTATTTGGGATAATTTATGAAATTATATTTTTTTCAATTTCATTCTCATTCAACTTTTTAATTTGTAAGATTTTTTCCTCATTATTTTAATAAACTTGAGAAAAATAAAACATTAATAAGTTATTTTCCAGCTCATTTTCCATGACATAACCAAACACTGGAAAGTGTTTTCCAACTTATTTTCCATTACACTACCAAACATCGGAAAATACTTCCCCAGAATTCACTTTCCTGGAATTCACTTTCCCCGGAATTCACTTTCCAAAAGGAAACTACTTTCCAGCAAACAAACGGGGCCTAGTTCACCTTTCATTATCAACGATCTACCAATTTCTGCTATAAATAGGAGCTTATTTTCATGATTAGGGGAAGCTTGTACATAGCGTTGCTCTCATTATCTCTCCCAAATTCTATCTTCCAAACCTTCCACGCTTCCATACTTCGAAACACCTCCAAATAGGGTTGGTTACTTGTATGCAACACTGCCTCTCTCTCTCTCCATACAAAGAACTTGCACCCCTTGTCTACAGAGGCTTATATAAGCAGTTCTAGTGATGGATCAAGAGCACATGTACATTTTGACTTGCTTCCATGGAACAAGTTGACCAAAAATAAGTGGTGGTATTTCTGTACCTAAGATTGTTTCGGTTGAATAGGTGAGTGAGCATGTGTGTTTGTGCATACTTGCATATTTATTGCCAGAGCTTCACGATAATAGTAACATAAAATTTATGCTAATCACACAATTTCTAAAACCTAAATTCAAAACTTAATTTTTTAGCAATTAAAACCTTTGTATATCAATGAACAGATTCATATACAACAGAAAAGGTCATAACTTACACGAAGCTAGCAGCACATTGTTGTCATGTAACTCTTCATTAGGCCCGTCAAAGAGATCAACTCTCTTGTTGTTTTCAAGATTTGAAGCGTATCTGTATCACCACACAACAATGTTGAAACAGGGAACACAAAGGATTAGAAGAATGGCGACAGATTATTAAACAGTTGTTCATCATTATAGGCAACATGTAAAATAATTAACTACATGTGATAAAAAGAAATATGATATGTCATGGAAACAGAAGCATCCTTGCATGGATAACAAAATCATTAACAGGACAAATTACCAACATGTTTTATTCAGAAAAATGCAAAGCATTATGTATGGGTTCTATCCTTCCAAGAACCCTTCAACATTCTGATACAAAATCCCATGATTTTCCATTTTGTGGATAGTTATTAAGTGAATTCACCAAGAATGTGAAGCTACCAGAAAAACAAACCGTCAACATACCATGGAGAACACTTGCGGACCAAAACTGAACTTGTTGAAATGAACTCACAATCAGATTTGAAGATTGTAAAAGAAATGTGCAAGGAAAAAACACAAATACGCACTCACACCAACAAAGAGAAGGCATTATTTATTATGGCAAATGATGATGCCAAATTACCACAAGCATCAACATATTTCAACTTTTTCATTTTTCTTTTCCGGATTAAGGGAGTGTCAAGTATGATAGAAATGTTAACCAAACAGATAAATTCCTGGTAAAGTTTTTTTAAAAAAAAAAATTACAAAGATTTTTCTGATGACTGAAAATGAAAATATGAACTCCAGAAAGTGAAATTGAGCTAGTGATGAAACTTGGAAAAAAATCATAATCCTATAACTGAAGAAATGACATGTCATTGCCTACTTCACCTCAAGGAGAAAAGAAGACATCAGTTCATCCAATTAGATCCTCTTAACAGCAGTAAGAACAAAAGTTCATTTTTTGTTCATGGCACTACCTCTTGGTGCCACAAACATAGACGGAAACTTCTAAAAAGATAATCAACTTACTGCTTTTTAAGAGCAACATATGAATTCAACTCTTTGACCTGCATAGTAATGACAAAGAAACTCAGAAAACATTAGACATGCAAAGGGACACAAAAAAAAATTAAGCAATAACATAGAGCATCAAGCTCTTGATAAATCAAAAGCCCACCATTGATTGCTTTTTCTCACTCAACATTTTGTTGGTGTCTGGATCATTTCTACTCTCCATATCCTTCACTTCTCTGTCAAACTCTTTGATCAGCCTGGAAAACAGGAGGACATTATTATGATTCTAATTCTAATTGAATATGAATGAAAGAGAACAGATAAAAAAAAAAGTAAAATTACAGTGTCAGCAGTATATTTCCTATTAACCTGACTGTATTGTATGAGATGTCCAGATTGTAGATACTTGCTCTATAGACTTTAAGATTCCCAAACATATCAGAGTCTTAGAAACTCAGTCCATAGGGTTTACAATCATTGCTTTATCTATGAGCTTAATATTCATCCTATAATGTGAAACTATGATAACAGAAATGGAGTAGACTGTAAAAGAATTCGAGTTTCAGCATAGAAAAAGGTTGAAGATATATGGATAGGAAACCTGAGAAAAGGAATAGCAGTAAATAAAATTCTATAGTTGGTCAAAGAGACTCCCAGACCCCTTAAATTTACCATCAAATTCTCACAGAATCCAGGAAAACATATAGTACAACTGAAGTAATAACAGCCCTGTGTAAAACATTGTTTTCTTTTTCCAAGAAACAGAGCGTGAATGTTACATAATAAACAAAGAAAATAAAATATACTTTATTGGTCATCCATAAAGTAAATGTTTTGCACTGAGGTAAGTGTTTTTTTCCCAGCCACATACTGTATTCATTCAATATTGAATTTGAAAGTGTATTCAGCCAATGCTGAACTGTTAAATGCACACTAGTAACATGCATTTGAAAAGAGAGAGGAGGTTCAATTTCTGAATACCTCTTACACTCCCGCATCTTCCCCGTAAGTTCTTCCAACTGCCTACTCTGTCTATTGACATCCTTAATCTTCTCCAAATTCTGGAATCCCTTTCTGCAACAACAACACAAACACGGATTGCATTTAACTATCCAATTCATGCTAGCCCACCAATAACGACCTATGGCTTGCCAATTTTCTATAAAATCAACATCAATAAACCAACAAAATTAACTCATAAACAAATCAAATAAATCTACAGCTTCGAATGCCAAATAATTCATTGACGAACATGCAAATCTTATATTTCAGCGTTCATTAACTTGATAATTTCAAAAACTAAAGCTAGATGATCAAGAAATGGCAATGAAAATAAAACCTAAAACTTTAATCAAATAAACAATCTTCCACAGATCCAATTACATTAAAATGGATGATACTGTAACGAAACAAAGAAAGAGAAGTAAAGAGAAAATCTTACGATAAAGCTCGAAAAATATCGGCGACCTGCCCATTGATCTCTGCTAGCTCTTCACTGATGGACGATAAAGGATCCATCTCTGCCTATAATTCAATAATTCCCAATAGACATGAAAAAAATGATTCAAGAATCAAGCTCGAATGACGAAAATGAGCTCGAAATCTAATCAAATCCGATAGTATTTACAAATGCAGAATAATCTCTCTGAAACAATACAATGCCGCACTAAAAAATTGAATTGAATCTCGAATCTATTTACACAAATGCCTACGATTGCAATTGGTAGCTAAATTGTGTGCGCTACGAATCTTGAATTGAATTGAAAAACAGGATAAAAATTCAAATTCGTGGAATTTGGAATCCTTGTCAGAATGTAGATAATGAAATCGATCAAGGAGACCGAGATCGAAGGTTTCACAGTTTCTCTCAAAAACCTCAACAAAGACAGTTTCTGTATTTCTTTTTTATGTTTTGTCTTTGTGCCGTTACTTATTTCGTTGTCGTTTTAAGGTTTTTTTTATACTATTATTATTACTTTGTTTTCTTGTCAATGGCAGATGCTAATGGGTTTGCCTCTAACATTGACTTTGAGAGAATGAAATGGCATGGGCTGGCCTAACCCACTCGTTACTTGGACCTGACGACCGTAACGTTTTTATTGGCTTTTTGGTGATTGGCCATTTTAGGTTCCCCATTAAAATTAAAATCAAAATTATAATTATAAAGAAATCTAAGAGGTGTTTTTTTTTATCATTTTAATAGTTTTTCAATCTGGTCTGAATTTATTTTTTCAAATTCATCATTTCAATATTAAATTGTTTTAAAATTTAATTTTACTGTTTGTTATGATTTACTTCTTATAATATTATTGTGATGTAAAAAAAAAAACATTATGACAAGGTTATGGTTCTTGATTTTACAAAAAAAAACAAACAATGAACACAAAAGCTTTATATCCCATGATATATTTAACATTAAGTCCTATTTGTTTTTGTGTTTTTAAAGTGTTTTTTTTTAAAAATTAATATTTTTTTTAAATTAATATTTTTTTAGTGTTTTCAAATCATTTTGATCAGTCAATGTCAAAAATAATTTTTTAAAAATAAAAAATATATTATTTTAATATATTTTAAAATAAAAAAAATTTCAAAAACAATCACACAATTTCAAAAACATCTAAAAAGCAAAATGGTAGGACAGCAGAAGATTAAGTAGGATCAGTGTTATCAGTTTGACACTGCATCCCCAGTTATCCAGCCACCCAATCATAATATGGAATTGCTGATGATATAAAAACTGAACCTTTCGTGCCACATCCTGATGAATAAATGCTCTCAAGTCTCAACTCTCAAGTCACAAACAAATGCCCATTTTTTTCCAGGACTGAGAAGCATCAGCATCATCAAAGACTGATGGGCCTCATAATAGGTTAAAAGTAGGCCTCGTCATGGGTTAATGGGCCGACATTTAGCTGGTCCATGTTAAATCGAAGAGAAGGCCTGCTTTTCAGTGTCTGTTATTTGAATACCTGATTTTTATTTGCAAATTACTTTACAAGTGTTGTGTAACAGCATGTCCGATGGTAAGCCTATTAAAAAAAAAACTAAAACACTGTGACATGGGAGTGAATCCATTGTGGATTCAAGCAGCGTTTTTTATTATGATCTTTTTATTTTCACCTTTTTTTTATGTGATTTGGTGTACTCACTAGATTTCTTCTCTCCACTTGCAGCCTGATCGAAGCTTCAACTCGGTTTTATTTGTTGTAGTTTTGTGTTGGGACACGCCAGCCACTGGGCATTGAGGGCTTCTGTCCGGGAGGATGTGGCTGGTGTAATTGATTGCTCTTTGGAGGGCTCGGCTGGGATCAGCCATTTCCCTCTTTGGTTAGTGAGGTGTGTCATCATTGTGTATTAAGAGCGTGTTTGGCAGTGTGGTTGTGAGTGCTTTTTAAGTAACTTTTCGTGCTAAAATGCATGGCAATGATGTTTTTTCATTTTTTAAAAATTATTTTTAACATCAGCACATCAAAACGATCCAAAACATACAAACCATATTAAATTTTAGCAAAACAAAAATTCAAATTTTTTAAAAACACAACTGCAGCCACTTTCCCAAACAGTACCTAAATGCACATCCCCTTTGCGACGTGGCTGGTCTTTACTATAATATTTTATCTACGTAATGTATAATTGCATCGAGTGATAGACACACTGGTATAATTCAGTACTGAAAAGGTATATCATGTGGATAATATTATAAAATTGGATAATAAATATGAAAAACAATTATAGCAGATAAAAAGTGAATATATTTTAACAATTATTCTTTGGTTGGTTGGTAGGAACAACTAAATAATAATCCATAAGAAATAACATGGTGGAAAAATCCGACAGACACAAGCACGTGAATATTATAAAAGAAACTGGGCAAAAAATTTAAAAAAAAAACTTGAAGGGG
>Ga0325411_1000426_pt1 | contig 44063 bp, 20 predicted proteins | sample PopdelMetagenome_13_FD_206181 | JGI IMG/M metagenome (GOLD analysis project Ga0325411, IMG submission 206181) | Populus deltoides microbial communities from Bellville, Georgia, United States - Xylem-PdIQD-R4 | ecosystem: Host-associated > Plants > Phyllosphere > Stem > Wood/Secondary xylem...
TAATGCCAAGGGTCTTGCTACCCTCATTGTCATCAACATCAGAACCCTTCAAAGCAGTTAAAAAGTTCAATTTGGGTCTAGGTTTTAGTTGTTCTTGTTGATGAGACCCTACCTTCACCTCATCAACATTGAGCAAGTATGGATTTTCTACATCTAAGCCATGAAAAGAAGGTAAAAGTTGAATAATGACTGGCTTAAAATTAAAATGAGATGCATCACGAGGAAAAACTATGCATGAGGGTGCACTTGTTGTTATGAGATTCATGTGGTCTCTAAGTGTTCTAACACGGTTATTCTCATTATGAAGTGATTGGTTATCTTCTTCGGCCATATTTTCTGAAAATGATGAGGATACCCTACAAAGTCTACCACTTATTGTACATGACCAAACTCTTATGCACGTGTAGGAATAGAATAAAATGAAGAAAAGAAAAGAAGAAGAAACAAAACAAAAGTTAGATAAAATGAAAAGTGAAAAGAGAAAATAAAATAAATATTATAATTTATACAAGAATTTACCTCCTCGGCAGCAGCGCCAAAAACTTGACACAACCAAAAGATTGATGTCTTCTCACAAGTATAGGAGTGTCGATGTAATAAATAATCCAGCAGGACCAGGGTCGAACCACAAGGAGGTTAACTATATAAATTATAAATAATAATAATAATAATAATAACAACAACAACAATAACAACAAGAACAACAATAAGTTGAAGAGAGCTTTGAGATGTGATATTGATATAAGGATTAAACAATGATAAAAATAATTGTCAAGGTTACAGGATCCACTAATGGTATTTCAAACAAGTATAGTATAAACTCTTATTACTCAACTGGAAACCACACACAAAGGAGGTTCCAATCGGATTATAAATTGTTAACATGACTACATTAGTTATCTTATTCGAGTAATGCTAATACTTGTAGATGTTGTCAGGTATTCATGATTATAACTTATCTTAACAACAAATCAAGTTCTTTTCATAGCACAAGGTTCGGTTATACCATACGGTTTGAGCTATGAAAGTGCCAAGTATTTGTTGTACTAAGGTTATACAACATAAATCTAGATTAACCATTTAACATGCAAAGTATTAAGAGTGAATAAGATAACAAATACAAAACATGTTAGTATCAAATATTAAGGTTGTTCTGGTTTAGAGTAGAAATGTTTTCTATATTTATGGGTTGACCTTTTGTAAGGTGGTTTATTGGGCTTTGAATAAGACTTAGATTTGGAACAGTCTCCACTACAAAAGGGCTTTTGTATAGACAAGTCGAACTGTTGGCAAAAACTTCACAGTTCCTTTTAGATAACTCTTATTTAGGTTCATTTGATTTCCCATTTCAGGTGTTTTTGGAGTTTAAGGTATTGATAGAATTTAAGTCCTTCCTTTTAGGTAAAGCTGATTAACTCACCATATATCAATTGTTCATAAGGAATAGTTTTAGATGCAAAAGTATCTTTGATTTTATTGCAGACCTTTTCTCTTAGAAGGATAGGCATAACAGCAAGGAATTTTTCTTTCCAAAAGGGTTGGTTGAAGTCTTCTTGAAGCATGATATGGGTGAGGAAGATGTTTTTGTACCATTAAAAATCACTAAGCTTCTTCTATATAAGATTTGAAAGAAGTTCAACATTTTTATCTTTAAAATAGGAAGGATCAACTATAAGGAGTTCAACTATGACTTTGTCTTAGGTTCCAGTTTGAGTTTTCTAGGCGTTGGCTGCCATGGTCATTTATTATAGGGTGTTTAGGATGTGGTATTCTGACATTCCATCTATGTTCCATTTATAGAGGGAGGAGGAATTAAATTTGTGTTGGTTTATGATGGCAGGTTCATTTTGAATGGATATGTCTGGGGCAACAGGTGATTTAGGGTTTCTCCAGATGAGTTTATTAATCTCAAGACTTTCTTCTTGGAAGGCTTCTTCATCTGAATTTTGGATATGATCTATTTGGTTATTTTGAATGGTGTTTACTTGGTTGGTAAAAATTAAATGATTGTTACTAACTTGAGGGGTGTCGGGAACAATTAAGGTTAAGGCTTCAATTCGATGAAGATAATCTTTGATAGCTTTGAAAAAGTCATTTTTGAGGTAGGTCTTGGTAAGGTTTGAAAACTGGGTTTTTTTAGTTTGAGGTCTATAGGTCACTTGTAGTCTCAGAAGAGTTGGCAACGGTCTTTTAGATTTGTTATTCAATTTTGGTTAGTTGTTTGCTTAAGGTGTTGAGGTTGGTATTGGTAAAATTGTTGTGCTTGATAATGTGTTTGGTATTTGTAGTAATGTCTTCATTGAGAATTTTTTAAGGAGTCGCTTCAACTGTTTGGCTTTTTGAGTGATTTTAAGGTTCCTTAAAAATGGATGTTTAGACTCGACTGGAGGACCACTAGTAAGTTCCTAGAAAGGATTTTTATTCCTAGATGTTATAGGACATGCATGCTTTGCAGATGTGAAAGGATAAGTAATATGATGTTCAGATTACACTACAAATAAGTTTTGAATTTTATGTAATATGATGAAATCATAGAAACATTTTTGCATCTCATGTCTTTGTTGTAATTTTTTTTTTGAAAAACCAAGAAATCTTTTCAGAGTTGTGGTCACCATAAAAATCATTCAGTTCGTTTTGGATGTTTTCTATGATTGCAGAAAAGGTTGGAGGGGATTGTTGTTCAGGGTTTGTATATAAAGGTTTAGGTATATTTGTAGTGTAATCTGTATTTTGGAAGCTGGTATTAGGAATATAAGAGGTTGATTTTCTGGGTAAATTTGTATTGTATTATTTATGACAGAAGAGATTTTAGAGATTCTTCCTAAATCTGTTATACTGGATTAGGAAGATTCATCTGAAAACTTGGAACTGGTTGAGTGGTGATAGAAAGATAATTTCACCTTACCATTAGTATATTGGATTATTTCTTTAATCTGGACATTTGGTTTTGGTGGCTGTTGTGGTTCAGGTTGTGTTGCACCTTCGAGTATCCAGTCTTCTGAAAGGGTTACATCTCTACATAAGATGGCTCTAGAAACAACTGTGTTTGATCTAGAAATGTTAGTTTGGAGGAGTAGGGTTTCACGTTTCTGCGATTGAAATTTATGTTTACTAGCAAAGGCTGAAAACATGGTTTTTGTATTGGATCTTGAAGATCAAGGCAACTAGAATTGATCCTTCAAGCGTATTGTAATTGATGGTTTTTATTTGTAGGATCATGCTTTGTAAGATATTTCAGTTTTTTAAAGGATATAGTAAGGTTTGGCTAACAGTCAAAGGAAACTAGTTCACTGCATAGGCTAGACTTGATGGAACTTAATAAGGAATCTTGGAAATTTTGAAATCTAGTGTCTGTGAGTACTGCTAGAATGGAGGTATTGAGACCTTCTTTGGTAAGGGTTTGATCCCAACTTGTGCTAGGCCGATATAAATATATTTGTAGTTTCGGTCTTGATGTTTTTACATGGATTTTTTTAGAAATGAGCTAAATAGTTTCAAAGGGTTTTGTGAGTTGAATTTCTCTTGCTTCAGTTTTGATTGTAAACCAGTCTTAAAAAGATCAAATTAGAAATTTTGATAAAATTGTGTTCTTAAAACTTTTGAATTTTCCAATCATCAAGATTTTTTTGTAAAATCTTCAATTATAATTTCATCTTTATTTATAACTCTTTTACTCTCAGAAGATTCAAAGGTAGAGGAAATAAAAGTTGTTCTATACATAGTTATCAGACCCGTCCCAAGGATTGACCTAGGCCAAGGAACCGGGTCCCGAGTTACACGGGTTGACTTGAGTCAACTCAGGTCAACCCAGAAAAATAAATAAAAAATATTTCAAGTTTTAATATTTCATATGAAACACTCTATTATGCGATGTGTTGTAATATAGGAAATATTATGTTTCCTCTTGTATTATTTTATTATGTGTAATAGGCTACACCATAACATATGTACATGCCCTACTTATATAAATAGTAGAGGAGCTGCCGTACTAAAGGCACTCACCAAACTATCACAAATCCCTGCTTTAACTCAATCAATGTGAATATAGGTTATACATATTATAAATAATGAAGTTTAAAAGATTATTTCAAAAGATTTTTTTATTTCACATTGAAAAGATACTATACCAGTTTGTTATCCTTTTAAGTGAAATATTTAAACCAAAATGATTTTTTATGCCACATTGAAAAAACATAACTTTTTTTCTTGTGAAAATAGAGTATATATATTAAAGGGCTTCAAATCCCACATTGAAAAAATAAAATATTCTTCTAGTATTTATGTAGTGAACTTTGAAAAGAGTTAACAACCAACTAAAAAATATATAAAAAAGGAGTCTCTGGCAAGGAAAAAAAACACATTTGAAAAAAAAAAGTCTCAACCGGGTTTTTTCTGGTCTCCCAGGTCATGGGTCAACCTGGCAGGTCAACCAGGTTTTGTTGGGTTTTTGCTCATCCTGATCTTTTGCTTTACCCGGATCGATCCAACCATCTGGTCAACCGGGTCCCAGGTCGACATGCCAAACTGGTCCGGATTTAATAACTATGGTTCTATAAAAAAAAATCCATGATTTAAAAAATAATTTAAAAATACAGGCCGCAGTTTATACAGGTTTACTGCCCTTTCATCTCTCAACAGGACTTCCTACTATTTAGTAGCGTTCACCTATACTTCTAAGGTTTTCTCTTCTCACTACGAATACAGTTTCTTGTAATACTATTCTTAACTAGACCCCAATAGGCTTTGATATCAATAAAAAAAAAAACCAGTAATATAAAAATAAATGGCCTATAGAAACAAAAACTAGGAATCAAAAATCTTTTTGCAAAAAGATTCTTTTCTATATATATATATATATATATATATATATATAATAGAGTCACTGGCTAAGATAAGTGTTATTAGGAAACGGATCGTACTCCCACCTTAATCTTTATACCTATTTTGTCTTATATTTTCTTTTAAAGTGCACTCATTATCCCTTTTAATTATGTTTTATTTATTACATTAAATGATTCTATATGTTTTCATACAATAAAGCAATGTTTTAATATGTATTTATCTCTAATTATACCTATTTACTTTTTAAATAAAATATCTTTCTTTGATATATCTAAATAAGTAGCTCATCTATCTTTGTATTTAAACATTATCTAAGTTTCTACAAGTGTAATGACATGTATTATGTCCTTAACTTTTAATTAGATCTCTAATAGATTGTTACACTACTATTCGATTTATGAATTTAATTGTGCTATGTAATTATTTTTTAAAATCACACATCTATCCTCCTAATATCCTATTTAGAAAATGGGTATTTTTAACCATAAAATACATAATGTGCAAGTTGCATAACTTTTTGTTGAAGGAGAAATGAAAGGAAGATTCTTTCCTTAATCATTAAATTGGCATAAATAAAGATATAAAGATAGACTGAAAGGCTACTTCATTATATAGGATAAATTAAGCCATTTATCTTATTTTTTTATCTACGAAAAGAATTTTCCCATAAACAAACTCTTCTAACTTTCTTATAAAAGAAGTTATTTTGATGAAATGTGTCAAATAATATACCAAATTCAGCACATGATTTGCTATTAGAGATGGCAGGCTATAGGTTGGGTTTTTTGTATTATATATATCCTAATCCAAATTTAAAACAACTATTCATATTGACTCCTTGTTTGATATATATGTGATGAAGATGGAAATAATAAAAAAGGACAACAAGTATAAATAACAATAAAATTTTATTGAAGATCATGACATAGAAACCCTAATTCAAAATTTTATAGTCAAAACTTAATATTATAGCTCTTTTAGGGTGCTTATACAATAGAACAATAATCCTAAACAATTTTTTTAAAACAAATAATAAAATAATTATAAACCAAATAGGAGAAATGATGTGAGCCAGGCTAGAAACACCATGGGTAGCTACCTTTTTCCTTTTGTTTTTAGGATTAATGGGTTGCATGGAAGGCTATATATAATCCTTAAATTAGTTCTATAATATTTTCTTTCCTACTGTTCTTCTCACGACAAAACATGGATTTAATATTATGTGCTTTATTTTATTTTGTTAGCTACAATTCAAGGCTTATTTGGGCTCAATTAATATTTTATTTTCAACTAGGATCCAAGGCTTGTTTTGGCTTAATTAATACCTTGTTTTTAAACTAGGATCCAAGGTTTGTTTGGATCAGGTTATCGACTTTATAGTTTAAGGTTTTTAAGTTAGTTTTGTAAGTTGATTAAATTAGTCTACTAGAGTAGACTCATTAGGGTTAATTTTTTAAGAACTATTTAAACTTATGTAACCTAAATTTCAGCAGCCATAAATGAGTACTACTTCTGAATGTTTCAGTTTTAACATATGAGAGGGATTCTTGCATTATTCAATTCTTTAATGAACTGAATCTGATATATTGAAGATTAACTGGCTTCGTGGCGTCATTCAACTTCATTCCAATAGTGTTGGTGCCTTGGAGTAAGTTTCCATTGTGTAACACTCCTATCAGATCTATTTTGACTTTCTAGGATTAGATCACAATCTTGATTGTGGTTTGTGTAACCAAGTGATCACGATGTTTGTATAAATTTGTATCAAAGCTAGGCTCTAAAACAAGGCCATATCATTCTCAGTGTTCCTTTAAGTTTTTCAATGTTTGTGTCGTTCATCTTCTTGTTCTTTGTGTCTACAACATCTAAGCCAAAAAAGAAGTTATATTTCATCTTGTTACTATCTCTAATCATATCAGTAGCATATAAAAAAAGAGATTAGATGAAATTTGAATGTTGATTCAATTCATCAGTAGAAACTCATCTATTAGTGAACCATAAGCAAATCATATTAGAATCAATTGAAATGTAAAATTATTTATAATGGGGGTGAGATCGCATCATATATTAAATTTAATCTTATTTTAATTTGAAATTCAATTATGTCGCAGAAACACAACTCTTAGTGAACCATAAGCAAACCACCTTAGATTCAATTGCAACTTCATATTCTATCTACTAGGGGTGAGATCGCACCATATATTAAATTTGGACTTATGTTGATATTGTTTGCTTGATGTTTTAATTCAAGGTTCAATTCTATCGTAGAAACACAACTCTTAGGGGACCATAATTAAACCACCATAGAATAATTTAAAACTTCATATTCTGTCTACTAGGGGTGTGATCACATCATATATTACATTTAGGTATATTTTGATATCGTTTGTTTAATTTGAGATTCAATTCTACAACAAACTGATCATACAAGGGGTTTGGGTACCTGAGAACAACCTATAAACTGAGATTTGTTGTTGTTTGTTTGTCGACTCAAAGAATATCTAAAAACAACAAATCAGCGACACAAAATGCTGATGTTGGTTTCCAATTGCAATCCATAAGCTAGCAACTCGAGCTTGTCTAGGACATACAAGGATTTGAAAGATAAGGTGAATTCAATAAAGCAATAGAATAAAGGGGTTGATCACCAAGGAAATATGATCCGTAGGGCCGTATAAAATGTTAGATATGATTTTGAAGAATTTGTTAATAGAAACATAGATGCAAGTGAAGATGACTATGGTTTTGCATCTATTGGCCAAGGAATCAGGTCTGGATTGAATAGGGCTAAGAGGAATGTGAATTTCATGGCATAGGGAATTATGAAGATGTGGACAGGTTCTTAAACGCCATTATACTAAAAAATCCTTACTTCCAAAGTAAAAATGATCATGATGATTATTTGGAGTGGGAGACAAAGGTAAATTGGATTTTTTTTTATTGGAATCGCTATTTTGAACATAAAAAGGTGAAATTGGTGGTCATTGAATTTACGGAGTATGCATTGATTTGGTGGGATCAGATTGTAATCAGTGGGAGGAGGAATGAGGACCTGTTCAGACTTGCGGGGAGATGAAAATCTTTATGATGAAATGATTTGTGCCAATCCACTATTATAGAGACTTATATCTAAAGCTACAAGGTCTGAATCAAAATTCTAAGTCAGTAGATGAATATCACAAAGAGATGGAGATAACAATTATTCGGGCCAATGTCGTTGAGTATAAAGTAGCCACCATGGCTAGATTTCTTAATGGGTTGAATTGGTCAATGCCAATGTTGTTGAGCTACAATACTATGTGGAGCTGGAGGAAATGATTCCCATGGCTACGAATGATGCGGTTTAGGTTTTGCTTTGGATTCTTTATAGTAAGTATACGATTATGTTTTTGAGATTGATTGTTGATACGGTTCAATATATGGTTCAGCCTTGGGTTTTTCATGATGGGTTTTTTTACCAAGGAATGCATTTGGTCAGATTGAGGTTCTTATGGATGATGGGTTCGACCCAATTCTTTTGGTGAGTAATTCGTCCAGATTAGAACAGGCTACATGCATGGGATGTTTTTGGGCAACAAAGAAAGTTTATTTGGAGTTTATTTTGGGTCCATTTTGGTACCTTTTAATGAATATGGATTTGGGCTACATGGGGTCCAAAGTTAGCTTGGATTAATTAAGATATTGGGATCAAACCAGATTTGTTTATGGTTGATTTTCTAATTCTACAAGGACTTAAATTAGCATAATATTCTGTAAAATTCAAGGAAATTTCAACAATTATTTTCCCTATTATTTAAAAGAATATTTATCAATAAAGGAGAAAGTTTCCTTGTCAACGAAGGATGCTAAGGGGCTGCTAGATCTGATTTCCTATGCTAGGAAGGATTAATTAATGATTCTTTAAGTTTATGAAGAAAAATAAATTGACAGGTATAAAAGAGAGATTTTTTTTCATTAATTGTTCATGTAAAACAAGTAAACAAAGTAATATAAGGCAAGAAGACTTTAAAATTAACTCCACATTCATATCAGATTTCCTAGTCTATTTGGGAATTCTTAGAGACAATAAATCTGATTCTAGTATATATAGGATATTAATTTTAGATTTTTATTATTTGCTTCTTAGTCTTTGGTTTATTATTACTGATGCAAACCTCTTGAACAGATGGTCTCGCAACTCACAATCAAGATTGAGACTGGTCCAGGAAAGCCAAAATAGGTCTGATAGGAGTGTGACACAATGGAAACCTGCCTTATGGCACCAACACTATTGGAATGAAGTAGAAGGACATCACGAAGCCATTTAATCTCCGATAAGTTAAATTCAGTTCATTCAAGAACTGAAGAAAGCGATTCAAGAGATAACTTCAAGCAATTAGAACTACTCGGGTTCCTTTTGAATTACATAAGTGACCATTGAACCTTACTGAGCCTAGTTCCCCTATACTACGAGAATGGTACCTGAGCTAACTCACATAAGTGATTTCTCAAGCAGTATCTTGTTACTCAGTAAGACAAGACGACAATGGTTGCTTGGCATGAATAGAGGATTCATGTGGCGGTGTAGGACTTCGACTTTTAGAGGAGATCTCACCTGTTTCTCCTTCCTTCATACTTAGACGTAAAGATAAATAAAGATGGGGAGTGGTGATCCCTAGAAAACTTTATTTAAGCTTCACATGCTATACCTAAACTCGACGCAGGTTCCAAACGGTATAAATATAGGTCAAGGGGCTAATTGGAAACTACAAAATTCAAAAGTAATATTTATCAATGGCTCCTGAATTTTAGGTTACATGTGTTTAAATAGTTCTTAAAAATTAACCCTAATGGATCTACCCTTGTGGACTGAATTGACCAACATATAAAACTGACAAACGTTGGATCCTAGCTGAAAACAAAGTATTAATTAATTACAAACAAGTCTTGGGATGTAGCTTTCAAAAATAAAGATAGAGCCTTAAGTCCTAAGTCTTTATCTGCCCAATGATCTTAAAAAGCAATATGTCATTGAAACTAAAAAATTTAGAAGTAATATATGACAATGGCTCCTGAATTTTAGTTTACATGTGTTTAAATGGTTCTTAAAAAGTAACTTTAATGGATCTACCATTGTGACCTGAATTGACCCACATACAAAACTAACCCAAAAACCCTAAACTGAAAAGCCCATGGATCCAAATAAGCCCTGGATCCTAACTCAAAATAAAGTTTTAATTAAGCCCAAACATGAAAGAAAATAATAAAAATAATTAATTTTTCATTAAATAGCACTAGCTATGTTGCAGCTAGGATGGATAAGGAATCCTTATAAGAAAAGAATTCTGGAACATTAATGAATCCTTGCCACTCTTGGAAACTATGTTGCAGCCCATTAAAAATCCTTATGGAACTAAGAGATTTCCAAAACAAGCTGCCACACCTTTTAGAAAAAGGATCCTTGCCAAATAGAAAATCCACAGGTCAAGCGGAAGTAAATAACAAAATCCATATAACATGTTTTGACCTACATTGAAAGTCCTTTCCAAACTTTGATTAACCTGAAAATTTACTCCAATATAAACATATACCTCTGGAATCTTTGGGTAAAGTTTTAGCTCGATCCAACAATTGAATTTGGAATTATGCTTAATAGTGTAAAACTAGACGGTAGGAAATTTTACGCCAAAATCCGAATTTGACTTTGCTTGGAGTGTATCACAAGGTTGAACCATCTACTAAACCATATCAACAACCAATCTTAAACATATAATTGTATGCATAAAGGAGCCCAAGCCTAACCCTGAACCGTATCATCATACATGCCCAACAAAATGCTCATGCATACACTGTAAGCCTTGTGGAGCACTAAAGATAATGTGTTTCCTCATTGTCCACCCCATGTCTTCACTACACGTGCCAAGCCAAAATCTCATAAATAAATATTGAATTCATAATACAGCATAACATTATTGTCCTTGGCAATAACTAGAATGTTCTCTTTATAACACACCCTTGTTGACAATGCCAAAACCACTTGATTGTTTGCAATGAATAATAAGTCAATCCAATCACTTATTTTTGTGGCTAAAAGTCTATATTACTTCAATATCTTTAAAGTTAGATCTAAGAACTCTTTTGAATTATCAAATAATTCTTCAATTTCATCAGAGAATTAAGATCAAACTTACAAAAAGTTTATGATTTATGCAACTCTCAAACTTAATGAAATGTTGAGCTTCTTTCTCATCTAATTTTGGTGAATGATTATAATTCATAAAAGAACTAGAATTATCAAAATCTTAGTTTCAATATCATATCCATCCTGATCAAGAAGCTTCCTCCTCTACTCATGCCTATGAAACAAGTTTTTTAAGTTGGTTGTAAATTCATGATCACTCCCCTCACAATCCTCTAGTTTTCTCTTCTTTATCTGCTCTAATCGATGACATAATTCTTCAACTTGCCTTTGCAATTTTATCACTACTAACTGACAGATTAACTTTGTAATCTATCTTCGCATGTTTTCTATCACTAGTTCTTTGGATGGAGAACCTCCTCATCCCCTCCTGCACAAGTGTCATATTTTGCGCCACCATGGCTATTCAACAACACACAACAACTAACCATCAGGAATCGTTAGGCTCTTATACTAACTTAGATAGATATAATGCGAGAAAGATAACAAGCACATGCAATACAAATTTTTTTCGAATAGCGCACTACACAAAAACTCCAATTCAAAATTTTATTACTAAGAAATTCTCTAATCAAAACTTAATACTACAACTTTTCTAGGTTGTTTATATACTAAGAAAATAAAAAAATAAAAAAATAATTATAATTAAAATAAAAGAATCATAAATTAACTAGAAAATATAGCGAACCTCAAACAATAACTTATAGTCATTATTTGAAGGCCTTATTGACCTTAGATAGTTAGGAATTTTTTACTCTATATGAAATAATGCCTTTAGAACCTTTAACAAAATTCTAAATCAACCATATATTAGGTTATGCTGTAGTGAAAAATCTCTAACATCAATATGTATTGTCAATTAAAATTTTTAGGATTGAACTTTTAATGAGTAACAACTATCTCTAATAAAACATGGTTGGACTTTAAGTCTTGCACCCCATAATAAGGACAACTTGTCCTAGAAGCACCGTCATGTAAACAATATACAAGAATTGTAAGTGATGAGGATCAACCCAACACCAAGCGTAATCATGCCAACGACCCATTGGAGGTGCCAATTGAGCCAATCACAAAAGCTAGGGCAAAGAAGCTTAAAGAAGCATTGAATGGGTTTGTTCAGAATATATGGAGCAAAATGAACCTAGAGGGGCTTGAGACAATTAAGGAGCATGAAGGATAGCCTTTAATTCATCTAGTTCAAGTCAAAGAAGAGCCCAATTCATGTGGAACAAGGGGTTAATATGTTCGGCCCAATACCAGCCTTGTTAGGCTTGTTTTTTTTCCTAATGCTATAAGGATAAAAAGTCAGCAATCTATTCTCCTAATTAAGTAAGGAAGTTGACCATATCTTATTCCTAAAGAGGGGAGGACTATTTAATGCTTTTCCTAACATAGGAAGGAAAGTAATTAAATCATCAACAAAGAAGAAAATTTGTTTTCTTATTTGTCCAAGTTAAACAAGGAAATTTGAGTTAATCAAGGACATCAAAGGAAAGGGGGCAGCAACAAATTTTCCAAATCAGATTTTTTCTATTTTATGTAGGACTTCTTAAGGGTGACAAATCTAATTCTAGCTTATGTTGGATGGTAATGTTTTTATTTTTATTATTTTCTTCTTAGTTTTTGGGTTATTATTACTTATTTGGGTCAATTGTAAGTGGGCTTCATATAAGTCCACCTAAGGGGGGTCCATTAGGGTTTTTTTAAGTCTAGAGTCAGTATAAATAAAGGCATAACCAAACATGTAAGGTCACGCAATTTTCAAATCAATAAACTTCTTTGCTGCACTTATTGTGTGTTGGTGGGATAATCTCCCTTTCTTGGTTCTCTAAAGAACTGAAAATGACTTATTGAAGAACAACTGTCTTTGTGGCGTCATCCTTATACTTCTCGTCCGCAAATCAATATTAGTTGGGTGGGGGGTCTCCGTTTCCAATAGTTTTGGTGCGTAGGTACATGTTATCTTTGTGTCACTCTTATCAAACTTGATTTACTTGGCTTTCCGGGAATTGGTGTCTTTGCGTGTGGGTTGCGTGACCACATGATCACGAGGTTCGCATCATTGTAAAATTACAACATTGTGTGGAATTCATTAGAGGACATGGTCCATATGGTAACGAAGGTGGAGAGGCAAATAAAGAGAAGGGGCAGTACGCGTTTTCAAACCAATTCATCTTCATCTTCCTTAACATGGAGGCTGAATTTGAAGAGAGAGGGGGCTACCCAACCAAAGCCTTATGCAAAGGTCGAACCACTTAACGCCAAAAATGATGCTCATATGGATTGGAAAGGTAAATCTGAATCTCAACCTACTCGTGATAGAGGTATTAAATGTTTTAAGTGTTTAGGGAAAGGGCACATTGCATCTCAGTGTCCACACTGAAGAGTTATGCTTACAAGAGACAATGGGGAGGTTGAATTTGAAAGTGACAAATCTAAAAGTGAAGAGATGCCACCTTTAGTGGATTGTAGTGATGAGGAGATTGCATATCCAGTTGAGGGGGAGGCCTTGGTTATAAAACATGCGTTGAACATGGAAAATTAAAAATGATGATGTAAATCAGCAACGGGAAAACATATTTCATACATGAAAGGGTACATTCGTGAGAGTATGAGCCCTTGTGCTGTGCTAGTGTTACTTGTGCCTAAAAAGGATGGAACATTGAGGATATGTGTTGACTGTCATGCCGTCAACAACATAACGGTAAAGTTTCGACATCTTATTGCTAGGCTTGATGACATACTAGATGAGTCACATAGATTGTGTATTTTCTCTAAAATTGACTTAAGAAATGGATACCATCAGATTACGATGAAAGAGGGTGATGAGTGGAAACTTGCATTTAAGATTAAGCATGGTTTGTATGAATGGTTAGTCATGTCGTTTGGACTTACAAATGCACCTAGTACGTTTATGCGTTTAATGAATCATGTATTGTGTGCTTTTATAGGTAAGTTTGTTGTTGTGTATTTGATGACATTATGATATATAGCAAGAACTTAAATTAGCATCTTAATCCATTGCGTAATGTACTTAGTTTATTGTGTAGTGAGCAATTGTATGCTAATCTTAAGAAGTATACCTTTTCACAGAGAAAATTATGTTTCTTGGCTATGTCGTAACTGCGCAGGGTATCGAGATGGACGAGGAGAAAGTTAAGGCCATCCGAGATTGGCCGACACCAAAATCAATTAGTGAGTATGACTTTTAATTTGTTAAAAGATAAACTTTGTTCAACGCATATTTTAGCTCTGCCAGACTTTACGAGACCTTTTGAAGTTGAATGTGATGTGTCAGGTGTTGATATAAAAGATAAGTTAATGCAGGATAGGAGGCCCATTATGTATTTCCGTAAAAAACTTAATGGGGCAGCCTTGACTTATCCTACATATGACAAGGAGCTCTATGCCTTAGTAAGAACTTTAGAGACGTGGCAGCATTACCTGTTGTCCAAGAAGTTTGTGATACATTCTGATCATGAATCATTGAAGCACTTGAAAAGCAAGGTAAATTGAGTAGGAGATATGGCAAATGGGTTGAATTTAGTGAAACCTTTTCGTATGTGATCAAGTATAAGCAAGGAAAATAAAACATTGTGGTCGATACACTTTCGCGGATGTATGTTCTTTTATCTACTTTGGATGCTAGATTTCTAGAATTTTAACACATAAAAGAATTGTACAAGGATGATAGTGATTTTGCTAATGTTTACAATGCTTGCGAAACTTCAGCTTTTGGGAAGTTTTATAGACTTGATGGATATTTGTTTAAAGAGAGTCATTTGTGTGTTTCATTAAGTTCTATGCATGAATTGCTTGTACGTGAAGCCCATGGAGGCGGGTTGATGGGGCATTTTGGTGTTGTTAAGATTTTAGATGTGTTGCATGAACATTTTTATTGGCCTAAAATGAAAAAAGATGTGCAACGTATATGTGATAAATGCATAACTTGCAAAAAAGCAAAGTCTAGGACTAAACCACATGATTTGTATACCCCTTTGCCTGTACCAAAAGAACCATGGGTAGACATTTTGATGGACTTCGTCTTAGGTTTACCTAGGTCAAAACAGGGTAAGGATTCCATCTTTATAGTTGTTGATAGGTTTTTAAAGATGGCACACTTTATTCCATGTCATAAAACCGATGATGCAACTAACATTGTTCATTTGTTCTTTAGGGAGATAGTACGGCTTCACGGGGTTCCTTAGAACAATGTTTATGATAGAGATGTTAAGTTCCTTAGCTATTTTGGAAGGTGTTATGGGGCAAATTAGGTACTAAACTGTTATTTTCAACTACTTGTCACCCCCAAACAGATGAACAAGCAGAAGTAGTTAATTGGACCTTAACACAACTTATGCATGCTGTCATTCAAAAGAACTTAAAGAATTGGGAAGATTGTTTGCCATTTATTGAGTTTACATACATAATCGTAGTGTGCACTCCACTACTGAATTTTCACAATTTGAAATTGTATATGGATTTAACCTTTTAATTCCAATGGATTTGATTCCTTTACCTATTAATGAAATGCTTAGTTCGGATGGTAATTGTAAAGTACAGGTGATGAAGACACTCTATGAGAGTGTGTGACAACATATTGAAAAGAGGAATCGTGTGTATGTGACCAAAGCCAATAAGGGGCACAAACATGTTGTCTTTCAACCTAACGATTGGGTTTAGGTGCATTTGCGCAAGGAGAGATTTCCGGCCCATAGGAAATCAAAGCTACAACCACTAGCAGATGGGCCTTTTTAAATCATAGAGAGGATCAATGACAATGCTTATAAAGTTGATTTTCCAGGTAAATATGTTGTTAGTGCTACCTTTAATGTTTCTGATCTTACTATGTTGATGTAGGTGATGATTCGAGGTCGAATCCTTTTGATGAGAGAGGGGATGATAACGATCAACCCAACACCAAGCATAATCATGCCAATGACCCATTAGAGGTATTAATTGGCTAATTACAAGAGCTAGGGCAAATAAGCTTAAAAAAACATTGAATGGGCTTGTTCAGAATATATGGAGCAAAATAGACCTAGAGGGGCTTGGGACATTTAAGGAGCATAAAAGACAACCTATAATTCATCTAATTAAGGTCCAAGAAGAGGCAAAATAGACAACCTATAATTCATCTAATCTTCTTGGGACAATTATAGGTTTTTTTCCTAATGCTACAAAAATAGAAAGTCCACAATTTATTATTCTAATTAAGGAAGTTGGCCGGATCTTATTCCTAAAGAGGGGAGGATTATTTAATGGTTTTCCTAACTTAGGAAGGAAAGTAATTAAATCAGCAACAAAGAAGAAAATTTGTTTTCTTATTTGTCCAAGTTAAATAAGAAAATCCAAGCTAATCAAGGACATCAAAGGGGGCAGCAACATAAATTTTTCAAATTAGAGTTCTCCTAGTTTATTTGGAACTTCTTAAGGGTGACAAATCTGATTCTAGCATATTTAAGATGGTAATTTTCAAATTTTTATTATTTTCTTCTTATTCTTTGGGTTATTATAACTATTTTGGGTCAATTGTAAGGTCAATTATAAGTGGGTTTCATATAAGTCCACCTAAGAGGAGTCCATTAGGGTTTCTTTAAGTCTAGAGTCAATATAAATAAAGGCATAACCAAATATGTTCAATTTTCAGATCAATAAACTTCTTTGCCGCACTTGTTGTTTGTTGGTGGGATAATCTCCCTTCCTTGGTTCTCTAAAGAACCGAAAATGACTTATCGAAGAACAACTACCTTCGTGGCGTCATCCTTATACTTCTAATTTGCGAATCAATATTCGTTGGGTAGAGGTTTTCTGTTTTCAATAGTGCTTTTGTCTAGGTATAAGTTATCAATATACGTGATCACAAGGTTCGCATAAGTAAGGGAGAATGGTTTACTTGAAACTAACGTGCAGTAAAATAAAGAAAGCAACAAAGAGAAAATAAATAAATAAAAAGGTATAAATAAAACACTCTAGAAGAAAATAAAGATAAATAAATTGTTAAAATTAAAATATGTGGGGCTAGCCATTTTCTACAGTAGTATCTAACCCCATTTATATTATTATAGAGTTTAAATTCTATTTATATAAGTAATTATGCTTTTATATATAAATTGGTATTAGATAAAAAGGTTTATTAAGTCTTAATACAAGCTTAATTTCTCTTTTGTTCATACACATTCGAAATATAATCTAATATCTAACTTATAAATAGTTATTCTATTGAAAAATCCTTATTTCAATAAAATTATATCCCTCTTGTTATGTGTGTGCATTCAAACTCTATTGGTCAATTGCTTGATTTTTTTGTCAATAGTGACTTCTAGTTGCTTGGTTTATTATTTTTTCAAAAATCTTGGTCACTTAAGGCTTTTTTTCAACTTATTTGATTTTTTGATTCACAATTCATTTTATCTTTGTTTCCTTGTTGTGTTGTAAATAATTAATGTTCTCTATGTCTAACATGTACACATATATTTTAAGTATAAACAATGCCCTCATACATTACTTTATTTTTTAGATGAAATAATATTAACCCCATTATAAAATCAACAAGATATGATGTGAAATTAAACATTGTTCACTTAAAATCAAGCGATCATGATTCTTTGTCTATGTTCTTAATGATTTCTTTCATCAATTATCTTTTTAATAGATCTTGATCTATTGCAAACTCTTAAGGCATTAGTGTTGTAGAGACATGAACCCTCTTCTTATTTTTTTACTAAAATTTATGGTTACCTAATGATTTTATCCTTTACAAAGATCATTCTATGATCTACTAGCTTGTACATGAGTTGGTGAGATCTTGTCCAATATTGATTTCTTTGGTGTACCTTTTTTAAGTATCCTAATTCATGTTTGAATTTCTTTCCTTTCTACTAACTTGTTGATTTATGTTCTTCTAAACTAAGTTTTGGATAACTTTCCTTGTTTATATCTCCTTTTCAAATCTACGAGATGTTGGTTATGGTTAAAAAGATCATCATCCTTATTATCATTAAGCGTAGATGATTTATATTTGGCTAGTGTATGGCATCATTGTTAGTTGATCTCTGAAGTCTTATTGTTTTGACCTATCATTAAGACACTACTTGGTCACTATTGCTCTCAAAGTCTTTATCTTTTAAAAGGATTGTATTGTAAGGCATCTATATACCTCATTGTGAGGTATCAATTGGGCTTTTTCAAACCATTCCTTAAGCTTTTCCTATAATCTATGTACTTTTTTCCCTAGTATTAAAACCTATAACCAACTCTGGCCTTTGTCTTGGTCGATCAACCATTGTCTTTTAGAGCTCTCATTTTATAAGAAGCCCATTGATTTAGGTATAAACATTATTATAGTGATTTTAGGGAATGAGCCATTGATACGATCCAGGCAAGGTCAAATTTGGATTTTGATGTAAAATATGCAACTATCTAGTTTTATAGAAATAGTTATAATTCTCAATCCGATTGTTGGATTTGGCTGAAATTTTACATGGAGTTGCCGGACATGTTTTCCTACCCCGGGTTCAAATTTTAGATCAATCAGAGTTCGGGAAGACATCAAAACACGAGTCAACAATGGCTGTATGAATTTTGTTATTTACTTCCTTTTGACTTATGGACTTCCTATTTGGCTAGGATTCTTTTCCTAAAAGGATGTGGCAGCTTATTTTAGAAATATTCTATTTCTACAAAGATCTTTAATGGGCTGCAACGTAGTTTTCAAGTGTGGCAAGGATTCATAAATGTTTTAGAATCCTTTTCTTACAAGGAGGATTATTCATCCTAGCTACAAAAAAAGGAAAGAAGATTTTAGAATTAATTCTACCTTCAGATTTGATTCTCCTAGCTTATATGGGACTTCTAAAGGGCAACAAATCTGATCCTATTATATTCAGGATATTAAATTCAGATTTATTATTGTTATTATTATTTTCTTCTTAGTTTAGGGTTTATTTATATTATTTGGATTTAATTGTAAGTGGGCATCATATAAGTCCACATAAGGGGTCCATTAGGGTTTATTTTAGTTTGGAGTCACTATAAATAAGGGTATAACCAGACATGTAAGGTTAGACAATTCAGATTAATAAAACTTCTTGTTTGTCACACTTTGTGTGTGTGCACGCGTTGGTGAGATAATCTCCTTCCATGGTTCTCTAAAGAACTGAAAAACGACTTATCGAAGAACAACTGTCTTCGTGGCGTCATCCTTATACTTCTCGTTCGCGAATCAATATTCGTTGGGTGGGGATCTCCGTTTTCAATAGTGCTAGTGCCTAGGTACAAGTTATCTTTGTGTCACACTCCTATCAAACCTGATTTACTTGGCTTTTCGGGAATTGGTATCTTTGCGTGTGGGTTGCGTGACCACATGATAACGAGGTTCACTTTAGTCATCATCCATCTTAATCTTCTTATCATAAATATAATGTGTCCAGATTCTTAAAGCATTCTAAATTTGGTTCTTGAAGAGTGTACAATTATGTTTTATTGTTTTAAAATAATTTACCTGGTAGAAAGCTATTGTGTAAGTTAAAAAAATTTGTAAGGCCAAGTAGTTAGCTTGTGGTTGCCTGTATGTTTGACAAGTGGCTAGCATGTTATGAGCTTTACACCCAAATTGAGTTATGTCTATTACTACACCTAATATGTTGGGAAATACCATCTTATAATAAGTATAATTATTCCAAACACATATACAATGCTTGTATATAGTACACCATCGCCTTGGTGATGTGTTCCCTTGTTAATTGGTCATCTTTCTTAGAAAATTATTTGAAATCAACATTTTTTATTCATCTAAAGATCAAATATAGTCTATCAACTTATTTAGGATATGGATGGTTGTAAGCATGTATCACAGTTCATCCTTTTTTTCTTCCTAAGTGTTAGGTTAATTATGTTACATGCATCCTTTCCATTTGTTATTGATCGATAACAAGAAATTATTATGCAAGAGGGTTGAGGTTTTATTATTTTAAAACAATTTATATGGTATAGAACTGCCTAGTAGAAAGTTACTATGTAAGATAAAAAAAAAAGTTTATAAGGCTAAGTAGTTAGCTTATGGTTGCCTATATGCTTGACCAGTGGCTAGCATATTATGAGTTATTACACCCAAATTGTGTTATGTCTGTTACTATACCGAATATGTTGGGAAATACCCTCTTAGAATAAGCATAATTATCCTAAACACATATACTAGAGTGCTTGTTATTGCAAAAATCCCTAGGATTTGCTTCTAAGTATGAATGTTCATATGGTACAAGGCCTATTATGATGAAGCTCATTCTATATCTAATTAAATTAATTAGATATGGTGTGCATGGTTTTGTTAACTACTACTATGTTGTTGTGGTAGTTCATTTTGGTTATGTTCTCCATCTTTATCTAAAGTGCTTTATATCAAATATTAGTGACATAATGATAGTAAGATGTTCCTTCAAAAGCCACTATGATTAGTTGGCTAAAATTTTCCATAGTTGGTTGTGACTATCGTACAACATTTTTTGATCCATAAAATCAATGCATATACGGCTACGTATAGGGTATTGATGCACCAATATACATGTTTATGGCTAGTAGTAATGACCTTATTATAATCAACAAAAATGTAAAGGACTATATAAGAGAACTAAGAATGTGTCTAAATGCAATTCTATATTATAATGGTAACTTAGGTGATGAAATCCCAACTCTAAGAACATCTACCACTATTTGATCCACCAAAATTTAGGGAGATGATGGATTTCTAGGCTCTTCATATCTAAGAAATTGGCCTTTTTTCATTACATGTACTGACTATTCATCCAGCATAACAGTGATCAATTTACTTTTATTCTTTGTGGTAGGCATGTTCTAATGGCTTCAGAAATAAGTTTTTAATTTTTGTCCTGCTAAGTGTACCAATATATCTTCAATTAAACTTTTTGAGGATCGAATATTCAATGAGGTATCAACTACCTTTAATCAAATAAAGTAAGGATGTCAATTCTTTGACCCAAGTGGCATCCTATTCTAAAAGCATCACAATGTAAAGAAAACACATGAATTCTAAGCGAGGATAAGTTTGTAGGAAACTAAAGTGCTAAAAAATAAAGAAAAAAAACTACAAATATAATTTCTAGAGGGAAAATAAAGATAAATAAATTAATGAAATAGAATATATGGAGTTGACCATCATTTATATTAGTATCTGGCCTTCTTTATATTGTTATAGAGTTTGAATCATATTTACATAATTAATTGTAATCCTATACAAATATTGCTATAAAATAAAGAGGTTTATTGAATCCTAATACAAGCTAAATTTCTTTTTTATTGACACACGTGTGAATACTAGTCTAATTTCTTACTTTTTATTAGTTATTATGATACGATCAAGGCAAGGTCAAAGTCGGATTTTGATGTAAAATTTGCAACTGTCCAGTTTTACGGCAACAGTCATAATTCTCAATTCGACCGTTAGATCGAGCTGATATTTTACGTGGAGTCTCCTGAAATGTTGTCCTGCCTTGGGTTAAACTTTCAGGTCAATTAGAGTTTGGAAAGGCATCATAATATGGGTTAACAGAGGCTGTATGAATTTTGTTATTTACTTCCTTTTGACTTATGAACTTCCTATTTTGGCTAGGATTCTTTTCCTAAAAGGATGTGGGAGCTTGCTTTCGGAATATTCTAGTTCTACAAGGATCTTTAATGGGCTGCAATATAATTTTCCAAGTGTGGCAATGATTTATTAATGTTTCAAAATCCTTTTCTTACAAGGATTCCTTATTCATCCTAGCTACTACAAGGAAAAAAGACTTCAGAATTAATTTTACCCTCAGATCAGATTTCCTAGTTTATTTGGGACTTTTCAAGGGTGATAAATCTGTTTCTAGCATATTTGGGTTGATAATTTTCGAATTTTATTTGTTTTTTATTATTTTCTTTTTAGTTATTGGGTTATTATTACTTATTTGGATCAATTGTAAGTGAGCTTCATATAAGTCCACCTAAGGAGGGTCCATTATGGTTTAATTAAGTCTAGAGTTAGTATAAATAAAGGCATAATAGACATGTAAGTTAGACAATTCAGATTAATAAAAATTATTTTTTGCCGCACTTTGTGTGTGTGTGTTGGTGAGATGATCTCCCTTCCATGGTTCTTTAAAGAACTGAAAAACGACTTATCGAAGAACAATTGTCTTCGTGGTGTCATCCTTATACTTTTTGTTCGCGAATCAATATTTGTTGGGAGGGGATTTCCGTTTCCAATAGTGCTGATGTCTAGGTACAAGTTATCTTTGTGTTATCGAAGAACAATTGTCTTCGTGGTGTCATCCTTATACTTTTTGTTCACGAATCAATATTTGTTGGGTGGGGATTTCCGTTTCCAATAGTGCTGATGTCTAGGTACAAGTTATCTTTGTGTCACACACCTATCAAACCTGATTTAGTTGGCTTTCCGGGAATTGGTGTCTTTGCGTATGAGTTGCATGACCATGTGATCACGAGGTTCGCATCATATTATATTAAGAACTCATGCTTTGAATATGATTGTATCTCTTTCATTGTGCATGCAAATGCTCAAACTCTAATAATTAATCACTACCTCAACCTTTAACATTCCTAGTATATCAATAACTCTTTTAAATTGGTTGATTTTTTTTCATGATCAATTTCAGCTCCCTTTCCCTATTTTATGGTGAACACTCAATATTCTCTACTTTTTTGACATTTCAAAATTATAAACCATTCATAAAGGATATGGGAAAATGATTGTAATTACTTGCTATGTGATTGAGAATTATATGTTGTATTCTTTTATGAAAAATAATGGATATTTCAATTAGAAAGATATTTTTAACTAGAGTAAAACTGTATAGTCAAATAAGGAAAATGACCTTTTAATAGATAATTAGACGAAAGACATGGATTCTTAATGTACAAACTACCATGACCTATACTCTGTCCCTCTAAAGTAATGACAATGGTAGAATGGAAATAGTAAGAATTCATATCAACATAATTCAACCATTTAACATGATACTTTTGAAACCATATTTCTTCTTGATGCACCACTTACTCGTAATCCTTTATTAGCTTTATTCTTCTTCTTATTAGTCAAAAACATGACTCGATCTTGGCTTCCTTTTGATATCCCCTCATCTAGCCATAATAGTCTTCTTACAATGATGAACTTTGCGAGACACAAAAATATTCAACTAAGCCAACTTCCTAATTAAAAATTACAGTGTCTCCACTAAGGATCCGTAAGTATTCCATGTCAATCTCAGGAAAATAGAAAAATCCTCACACGTTAATCAAGCTATTTCAAATTGAAAGGTTTTACTACTTGGGTAACATCACTAGGATTCTTCAAAGCAATACCAAAAGGGTGGTGATTTGATTCAACCTAAAAACATATAGTGGAAGCAGTCATATTTTTCACAAAATTAGCAAAAGCTTAATCAAGTTTTTTTAAAAAATTTCTAACACCCTCTACTTTTATATTTTCCAAGAGAAATAAAGCCCAACAAAAATTAAATCCATTAAATAACAAATTTCAACCTAGTTCTAAAACTTCATATAATGATTCAAATCCATTGAAAAGCAACTTCCAGCTCATTCATAGAAAACCCTAAAATCCACAATTACTATAATTAAATATTAAAAAACAAGAAATACAAGCTGAAATTATGGTTTTGTTATTTCCCACAGAAAACAAAGAAAAGTGTCAAATTAAATTAAAATATATTGAAATAGGTTTCCAAAAAGTAAAAGAAAGAGAAATTGTTAATCCCTTCATAGATCTAGAAAGGAAACATGAGGGAGAGGCTCTGATGAAAAACAATTTAAGAATAAAAGTGAAAAAGATGATTTAGATGTGAGGTTGAGGAGATTAATAATGATAGCTTGAGTAGAGTGAAATTGGTAACCGCATGAGGAGGTCGATATTATTGTTGATGTCGTTACTATTAATGACATTATTTTTATTGTTATTGTTACTATTGCTATTGATCTCTAGAATCAATTTTATTATAAAATCTATTTACATAGTTAGTGGTAGAAGTGCAATTTTTATCAACTTTATGGACATAACCGATATCATTAACTGCTAGAATCTTAATTTTTCTTTACTATCCATACTTGAACCCGTTCTAAATCTAAACTATCAATAAAACATCCTATCTATTTGGGTCGGTATATAGTTCAAGTGAAATTGCTAACCAAGTTTGTTATTTCCATAACTTACTCTCAACAATAGTTGTTTGGCAAAAAACTAATAAGTTCTTAGCTCAAGAACTATTCTTATAGTCTTATGTCCTATTTCCTTGTTTTGGCTTTGTTTTCAGTGTGAGTTATGCGTACTTTGCCTTGTAGGTTTCTCACTTTGTTGCACTATTCTATTTACTTATTGAAAAAAAATCAAACTATCTCCTTTCTTTTATCAAATACTTTACTATGAATATAAAAAATTAAACTAACAAGAAAAAATCCAGATTTTTCTCTTTCTCTTCTCTTTAATAAAAGTCTCTACCCTAAAAAGATTCTACTTAATAGCTTCAATGAAATATCATCAGGGATAACCACTTCTTTTACTTTCTTTTCCTTCTCTATTCCTTTTTTTTTTAATATAGATATGATACATTTTGGTTCTAGGTTAGATCTTTTATGTGTTTGTGAATAGGTCTAGATTAATATTTAGATCTATACTTTTTATTTTATTTTTATCTCTCTTCTATTTGAGGCTTGGTTTCCTCTTGTAGGGCTTTGATTCTCTATTTGTTGGGATTTTCTATTTTAAATAAAGATTTAGAAACTATTTTTGATTGGTTAAAAGATTTTGATACTAATTGACATATATGGATCTTTGGTCATTGGAGCATGATAATATTGCTTGTTTTCTCCTTTATTCATAATGAATTCAATCATCTTTGAACATGTGTTGCTATAAATTTCTGAAAAGGTAACCCATTTAAGTTGAAAGTTTTAGAGAATTTATTTTGTCATACATATCAATGAAATGATCTATTGCTACATAAAATACTAGTTTTCATCTTTACTGCTATCAAGATGTTTTTTTTTTCATGATTATATTTAATTTTTATATATTTTTTAATTTTTCTATCATGCTAATGTAAAATAGTGGTGTTTCTATACCTCTTTTGGTATTAATAAAATACTACTTTGCATTCTAAAAAAAAATTAAGTACAAACTTTTAATGTTCATAAAAAAACTTTCTCAGAATTTCTTGAAATTTTAATGATATTATAGACATTAAAAATTCTTGTATGCTTCAATCCCTATGGTTTTTTTTCTTTATATTTTAGTCCTTCACTTTATTGATACAATAAGAGATAGTGAAATTTACCAAAACTATTATTTCCAACAACAGATTTGGAACGATTTTGATCACATGATATTGTTCTTGATGAGAATATCGAGTGTTTTCCATTTTCAAGTTCTTATATGGTAAAAACAAATGTAAAGCTAGATTGATAATTGTTATTTTGATTTTGAATTGACAATTTTAAGTTTTCAAGTAAAATATAAGGCATTTTAAGATTCAAAATAAGATTTTTAAAAAATGATTTTTAAGATGATTTTAAGATGTTTTAAGTGGAAGAAAAATGGAAGAAAATATGAGTTTTGAAAAACCAAATTGGGGATTTTGGTAGTTGAAAATAGCAGCAGGTGAGAGGGTGTCATCCTCCTTTGTTCTTTCTCTGTCATTGGAAATAGCAGTAAGAAATAGGGTGTCATCCTCTCTTTCTATTTTCTCTATCTTTTTATTATTATTATTATTATTATTATTATTAATTGTTAAGCGGGGCTACACATCTAGGGTGGCATGTGAGCTTGGTGTACTAGCTTTTTTTCTAAAATCTTATTTAGTTTTAACCTTTTTTAAAATTTTATAAATCAATTGTTAACTATAGCTTTACCGCAAACCTTAAAAAAATTATTTAAGATATATTTTAAATGAAAAGGATATTATAACATAGTATTATAATTTACATCTAAATTTAAGTGATTATCTTATTTTCACTTTGCAAGCCTCAATAATATGATATATATTTTCTTTAGCATGCAAGTATCAATATAATTGTGTACAAGCTTTAGTTTTGTATTCATGAAAGATACAATTTAAGTGATGATTTTGCATCATAGACTACAAAAGATTCTGTTTCGTAATGGGAGTAATAAAAAAAAATTGCTTACTCAATATAAAATTTATTGACAATCTTAATCATTATAAAATTACAAAATCATTATAAATCATAGTAAATGAAGTGTATTAATGATTGCGAGAGAACACTCTCAAAACAAGTGGTTATGATCATAATTAATGAGGAGATTACTTTGAGCTCCATGATATGACATTGAGTCAAACAAACTATTGTTATAATGCATAATGAAAGTGTCATGGAAAACCAATGCATGATCAAACTTTTAAATTAAAAAAACAAAGATGGAGTCATCTTGTTTTTCCCATTACAAATAAATTTATAAGGAGATAAAATTCTAAAGTAGTATTCAGTTATTGTCCCGTGATAAAAAGAATAAAAACAAAAAAATCAAAAATATATTTTATTGAAGAGACGAAGATAAGACATAAAAATATATTTTATCAGGTTAAATTGAGTCAATCTTTCCTCTATTTTTTTTAAACTTGGATTAGTCCAAGCCTTAAGGCAACCCGTCAAGTCAGTCTTGATTTTATAACTAGGTAATTATAATATTTTTAATTTCAACACTCGATATAAACTAAAGTAAAAAAAATATCTAATTATTTTTTAAAAAAATATGTAAGTTTAATAAACAATATATATTAAAAGTAAAGTAGATTTTTTTATACTATGTCTTATCCACCTTAACCAAATAAGATACATAGATAATCATTTTATCTTGTACATCACTACTAAATATAATCTTGTCCCCATCTCCTTTTTTTTTCTTGTCTCCTCTATCTCTTTCGTCTTCATCTCTTCTGTCCTGAGACAATAACCAAACGCTACCTAAATAAAATATTATAGTTATCCACATTGAACCAAATTTTGTTGTCTTTAAACTATTTCTTTTTTTTTTTCAATTACAACCTTCTAGAATTTAACTACTACCAATTTGTTGTAATTTGTTAGAGAAAACAAATTCAACAAAAGAGAACTAAAGTGTAAAACAAGGAGAAATTTTATGACCAATCTCAAATTCATTATAAAACGTTATGCCACCTACTTTGTTTTTTCTTCTTTCACAGTCCCTATAATTTTTGTAATTATAGATTTGGTTTAAGAATTCATTTTATTAACATTTAAGTCCCTAAGTTTGAAAAAGAGAGAAAGTTGTTTGAAAACAGTTTGACCACATTTCAATGACAAAAAAGACTAATTTGGGTGTCAATGGATTCCATTCGACGAATAAGTCCTATTAAGGTGTTTTTTAACCTTTTGTTTGCTTGAAATAGAAGATCAGGATTAAGAGAGAAATATTTTCCGGTTTGATTTTTTATTTTTGGATTGTTGAGGGGGTTAGATTGATAATTTTATTTTGAGATTATAAGAGTGTTTTTATATAAAAATGGATTAAAAATAGATTTTTATGTAAAAAAAAATCCTTGATTTTTTGGCCATCAATGAGGTGGTCGAATTTTGGGTAGCAAACGATAGGTTGTATGCTTTCTTTTTTTCAAAAACAAAATTAGGACGATAAAAAAAGGCCTACACGTATAAACATGGGCTGGCAAGCCCACATGCATGAGCTTTGTTTTAAAAGCCCAAACATGCTGGACTGTCCAAGCCCAAGTGCCTAGAATTTTTTCATTATTTTATTGTTTTTAATTTTATTCTTCAACGATGGGTTTCTACTGAATTTTTTTAATGGATATTTTTCCAATTTCATCCTTCAACATTTGGTTTATTTTGTATGAACATGGGCTGGCAAGCCTGCATACATGAGCTTTGTTTTAAAGGCTCATACATACTGACCGTCCAAGCCCAAGTGCCTAGACTTTTTTCATTATTTGATTTTTTTTTAATTTTATTCTTCAATGTTGGGTTTTTATTGAATTTTTTTAATTGATATTTTTTCAATTTCATCCTTCAACATTTGGTATATTTTGAATTGGTCTTTATGATTTGTTTTAATTTGGTTTTAGTGAGGTTATGACGATCTTAAATGAATATCTCAACATTTGGTTGATACTTAATTTTATGATTGTCTATTTTTGTTCTTGTATAGTTAAATAAAAAATATTTTTTTAAAAAATAAAGTTATTTAATTTAGTAGAGTTCATAATCATGATCACGAGTTGGCGAGTTAAATTTAGTTTGTTGAGAATTGAGTTTCATAATTTATTTTGGTTTGCTTTCTATAAAGTTATCGCAATCTCAAAAAAACATTCAGGTATTGAGTTGGTGCTTGATTTTATAATCATCTATTTTTGTTATCATATAATTAAATAAAAATAGTTTAAAATAACAAATTTTTTAAATCAAATGAAGTTTATGACCCGGAGTGCGGGTTTGGTGGGAAGTCAAGAAGCCCAAGTCTATCCCATGTGTCATTATCTCAAAAAACAATTGTCTATTAATTTTTTTTAAAGTCAAACTATGTTTTTAATGGTCGTTTGAGTTGTTTTGGACCAATTAAGTCAACTAAATCACGTCAAAATAACTTCTACATGATTTAATTTAAAATCTAAATTAGGTAAAAAATCAGGTGAAAAGATTTCATTTTTAATCCATTAGACTGGTTTAATAATAATATCAAAAAATTTCTCACAACCTGAATATTCAATTTTTACATTTAAATTTTTTAGTAAGATCCACGTCCATGGAAAAATTATCTATTAATTAGCAAATATCCACGTATGCCGCTTTTTGTCAAAACAATATAGTAGTGCAACGTCTCAATTTAAGTTAATAATATCCTTGATTAAGCAATAGAAATTGGAAAATGAATAACATAACTCAAAATTGAACTTAAGTTATCTCTTTCCGCATTATTTTTAACCTTGTATAAGTATTTATTTTAGTTTTAGTTTTTTAAAGTTCATGTTTATCCAAAATAAATTCTGTTTCCATTCAATTCCAAGTTGAATTTTAAGGCTTTGCCATATTGAGGAGAGGGTCGATTGGTGGGCTGGGGTCGTGTCCACTAAGAAAAAAAGTCAACTTTCCTAACTTTTATAATAAAAAGAGGAATATGATCATATTTCACTTTCAATAGGGAACATACCACAATAAAAAATGGCACAGGCTATCTACTTCATCCCTCATCTATCGTAAACAATGATTTATGGGAATAAATCTAAGCAAATAACATCAAGCATTCCTTGTGATTTTGTCTATTCATTAATATTTACTTTTCAAAACTATTGTGGCCCCTTTTCTAAAAGATATATAAATCGGAAAAATTTGATTTTTCACGTAGGTTATCAACACTTGTAGATTAATATTTCCGACCTCTCTCTCTCTGTTTTACAAACAAAGATTCTAAAAGCAAAATGAGGTCATATAAAACTTTACATTTTTAGGCAAGATATATAATTACTTTGGGCAAACAAAATTGAACACCCGCTAAAAATTAAATAATATTTTATTAAAAAATTACAATTTTGTAATTCCTCAAGTTTAATTAATCTCAAATAAAATTGAAATATAGTGAATTCGATGCATATTTTTCCATTCATGTACATAGTCACAAGTCATAGTCATAGTAGGTGGATTGGCCAGTTAAAAAACAATTAACGAAAAAAAAAAGAATATGTAAACATTTTCAATATGTTTTTTATATTAAAAAAATATTTATAAATCAAAAAGTTGATATATGCTTTTTAATTTATCTATTGTAATTAATCTCAAAAAAAATTGAATACCCACTAGATGAGATATCTCATACACACACATATATAATTAATCTCAAATAAAATTAAAAATTGTAATTCATCTATATTTAAACCATGTAAAAATTAAATAATATTTTATTAAACAATTACCATTTTTTTAATTCATAAATTTTAATTAATATCAAATAAAATTGAACACTTGCTAGGTTGGATATCCAACATAAATATTTAATTAATTTTAAATAATAAAAAAAATAATTCAAGTAAAAAAAAGCTAGGCGTTTGAGCTTGAGTGGGTTAGCATGCATGGCCCATTAAAAAAAACTATCAAGCACGCGAGCATGATTTTTTTTCTTCTAAATTTGTCTAAAAAAACCCTCTCTTAACCCTGATCACGAGTCAAAAACATCAAGGAGATCGGTAAAAAAAGAGTGTTAGCTAATGCTAAATAATGTCATAAAATTTCATAAAAAAACATATAAACAAAAACAAAATATCAAATGGTAGTTTATCAAACAAAAAAGTTGCAACAATCATATAAAATATTTATTAAAAAAAAATTGAAATTTGAAAATAAAAATAACATGATGTCATAAAAAATTTGAAATTCCAATTATATCTAATGAAAACAATTTGAACTATTTTTTGGTCAATCTATTTTAATGGACTAAAGTATAAAATATAGGGAAAAATAAAAAATAAAACACATAAAAAAAATAGGGTAGGCTTGTGTGTGGCCCTACGCACCTAGCCCATCCAAAAGAGGCTTTGCATGTGTATTAGGCCTTTTTAATTTATGTATATGAAAGGATGGATGACACGCTAGGCCTTTTTAAATTTATTGTATATAAAAGAATTGATGACGCATTGTATGTCCTTTAATGTTTTTTTAATAGCACAGACAACACGTCAGTTGTTAGCCTAGTTTTTTATATAAAAATCAATCAACCAATGTTTTTACCTCAAACTCCTAGAAAACACTATACAAACCATGATAAATTCATTAATAGCCTTTAACAATTCTTAAATTGGTTCAAAAATCCAAAATCAATCCAAACTCAAAAAAATTATCGAGTTTAGATCTACCATTTTAAGCGATGAAAGGGACAAATAACATATAGTTGAGGCTCCCCTCATCAAATGGAACCTATTGACACCAAAATCAATCTTTTTATGGTAAAAATTGGTGTCAACCAAGACCTTTTCTCTCCTCAATTGGTATATAGCGACTATTTCTTTTCTCAAACCAATGACTAAAAAATTAGAAAAATAAAGTCTTAGACTAAAATTGAAATCTTAAAAAAAAAAGGAACCAAAAAAATAGAAATTGAAAAATATAAGGAACAAAGTGAACTTTCCACCCAAACTTTGGAGTTGCCACTTATTTGTCATGTTTTTCCACTTTAATCCTCCATCTTTCAATCCTTCATTTTCTTAACAAATCAAAGCTAGTTGGTCATTAATTTAGCCATAAAAGAACTTAAATGAGGTGAAAAAACCTTCAATGACTAAAATGAAAAAAATAGCAATTAGGTATATAGTAGTAGTTGTTTTTTAAAGTATTTTTAACTTAAAAATACATCAAAATAATATATTTTTTTATTTTTTAAAATTATTTTTAATATCAGCATATCACAATGATCTGAAAATACAAAATATAATAATTTGAAGTAAATAAAATTAAAAGATAAATATTTTTTTAAAAATACTTTTGAAATAACAAATAAATACTGTCTTAATCTAATAGAGATGAGAATAGTAATTAAATAGATTAACCACGTATTATTCTTGTCTCTATTTTTGTGTCTCTTTTTCATATTATTTGTTCGCTAAGTTAATGATCATTTCCCATATTTTGTTGTCACTTGTGTAAGTGTGCTCTTGGATCGAGGCTCTAGGATTGACTTCCACAATTTTCATGCCCTGCTGCCTGCCCTCCAATCAAATCATGAGATATAAATTGGCACCTAACTCTACAGTAGTGGAGTTTTTGTGGGCGCTACCTGAGTCCTATTGATCATCAATATTAATGATTAATACTTTGTGTTCTGCTTATTTGGATTAAGTTACAACTTGTTCAAGTTGAGTTTTCACATAACATAATCTCATAATTATTGTAACAATCAATTAGCTAGCCACACCTAGACGAAAAAGGAAACCGGCAGGTTGCTAGTCAGCTTCTTACCTTACAAAAGGAAAGGTTTTTACAACGTTCAGTTAAGAATGAATGAATGTTACTTATTACGCCATGTTAAGCCCATAGTTCTCTCTGTGTGTGTGTGTACACGTTGTAAAAACCTGTGTGTGTGTGAATCCGTAAATACTACTTCGTACTGTATATAGATGGAGTTTCTTTATCAATGAGGGTGATGAATGAGATGAAGGCTAGGCCAGGCTATAACCTTATTTTCTATCATACATATGTCATGGCCTTTGCTGGATTGGAGAAATCAAGACTTGCATGAACAGTTTTCATATACAAGTACTGGACAAGATGTCTCCTTTTTTAGGTTTTCAAAAAAATTCGTTAACTTAACACTTGTGCTCCACAATAACGTATTAATAGTATGATGCGGACTTTTATAACGCCTTTATATTGGATGGGATGATGCTACTCGGTTTAGTATATACTAGATAATTGCCTTGCAATATTACACAGGTTGGATTAAATTTTTGTTGAATGTAAAAAAAATATTTAAATATTTAAATTTTTTAAATATTTTTTTCTAACAAAAATAAATTAAAATCATATAAGGATTGACCCAATGTAACTTGATTGATTGATCCAAAAATAACTTATACTACCTGTAAAAATATAGTTTGACTAAAACAAATTCAAGAAAACATCTTTTTTTAATATTAAGATAACAACATAATGGATTCACTTAGGTCAACTTAGGTTAACATGTTAAATCTGTGACCTGTGTTATAAGACTATAATAACCTAATATAAAACAAATCAAAATAAACTATAAAACCTAATTTTCAATGAATCTAATATTGAATGATGAAATTGAAAAAAAAATCAATTAAAAAAGGGCCTAAAAAAGCGACATGAGTTAACCTGTCAAACTTGGATCATGAGGCTGGATAACCTAATAAAAAAGCAAACTGCAACAAATTATAAAGTTTAATTCCTAATCAAACACAATATTAAATGATAAAATTAAAAAATTAATTTTTAATAAAAAATAAATAAACATATTGAGTCAATTGGGTTAACCCAGTAAACTCACGACACTAGTCATGAGACAGGGAGAACTCGATAAAAATCAAATCCAATGTTGAAGAACTCGTAACTCGGGTCATGAGACTAAAATAATCTCTTAAAAAGGAAATAAAAAAAACGACATGATTTAATCAGGGTTAAAATATCAAAATCTTCTACCTTGATCGTGAAATTAAGATATCTCTATAGAAAGTAAATCAAATCAGATTATGAAGCTCAATTCCCAACTGACCAAGTGTTGAGTGATAAAATTGGAAAAGAAAATTAAAAAAATGACTAAAAAACGACATAAGTCAACTCGGGTTAACCCATTAAGTATTATTCTTGGGTCATTAGGTCAAAATAACATAATAGAAAGTAAACAAAATGAATTATAAAGTCTAATTCACAATCAACCCAATATTAAAGGATAAAATTAAAAATAATAATATTAAGAAATAAAAAAGAAAATTGAGTTGACCGAGTTAACCTGCAAAACTCGTGATTTGTGTTATGAGAGTATGATAACTCAATAAAAAAATAATATTAAAAGATGAAATTAAAAAAAATTAAATTTTTTTTTTAAAAAAGCATTATTCCAATGAATAGTGCTTTATAAAGAGAGGTACAGTAAAAGCCCCTCCTTTTTTAGTTTCTAGTTAACAATTCATCCTTAACAACAAAAAAAATTTCATTACTTTAAAGTACTTTAATAAATATTTGTTTTAATTTTAGTATATATTTTTATTATTAGTATGCATGTTAGGACTTTGAATTAATATCAATTGTAAGTTTAGATATATTATACATGCTAGTATTCTACTATTATATTTATACTGAAAACATATTTGCCAGGAGTTATTATTTTACTTTTTTATAGATTTAAACTTGTATGAGCTTTAAGCTTTTTTTTAAAAAAAAAAATTCTTATATTTAGCATGATAAACTAAACATCATTACTCATTAATTTAATATATATTTACAAACTTTTTTTTTTACAATCTTAAAGCTTTATTCTTTTTGTATTAAACTTAGTTTATTTTACCTTGTGAGAAAAAAATTATGAAAAATATTATATAGATTAATTGTGAATGAGGTTTTTAACATTTTAAAAAATTAATTTATTATTTAAATTTCTTTTAAATTTCTATATTCTAATATATAGATTTAGTCTTAATTTTACATGCTTTAATCTATAACATTTTAGTTTGTTATTTTTTTTTGTTTTTGATTAATTTTAGAAGGTTGTTCTATATCTTTATTTTAAAATTATAGGTTATCTTTTAAAGTTGTTTTTCATGCAATTTGGATGGTTTGATGCATGTTATAAATCTTATTGATTTATATTTTCTAATAAGTGAATCATTAATTGTTTATGATAGTTTATGTTATCTTTTTTGCTTATACTCTATAAGATTGACATCAAAGTTAGCTGGCTAGTGTTGTTCATATATACAAAATATTAGTGCGGTGAATAGATACGGTCTAAGAAGTTCTATCTATGACGATTGAGTTTTAAGCAGGATCATTTATGACCCCTCCAATCTTTACTATAAACTTAATGAAAGTATAGTTCACATAATACTATTTTTGTATACGATACAGATCGTAAGTGAAATGATGATAATTGAATAAATATCAATTAACAAAATAGGGTTTAACATGGTAATCTAAGAGAATGAAATATTGTGGATTTTATCTTGCATAGTTTAAATATTTTTATTTTAAATCTTGCTCTTTTACAAGTCTTTATTTTATCATTAGCTTATTATGGAGACAAAATATTTATGTATAAATATTATTGGCTATTTTTTTTATATCATTTATTCTACTCTTTCTACTCAAGATTTAGTTGTGCCAACTAATGTTGCTTTAACAAATACTAATTCGGTAGTAAGGATTCCACCATCATATTTTGTGGTGCATGGTGAGAAACATATAAATTTAATGGATTAAACTTTAAGAGATGACAATAAAAGATGTTATTCTATCTGACCACTTTGAACTTGACAAAGTTCTTAACTAAGAAAGTGCTAAAATCATCAAAAAATAAATTGACCCTCCTACTATGGGGGTTGTGGATGTATGGAATCATATTGATTTCATGTGCAAGAACTACATCTTGAATGGGTTTGGAAAATACACTATATAATATGTATAATTCAATCATAAGTACAAAGAAAATATGAGAAGTTTTAAACAAAAAGTACAAAGCTAAAGATATTGGTATGAATAAATTAATAGTTAATAAATTTCTAAATTTCAAGATGGTTAATTCAAGGACCGTAATGATCCAAGTTCAAGAGTTTCAACTTATCTCGCATGATATACATGTTGAAGGTATTTCTCTAAATGAGTCCTTCTAAGTGACTACAATCATTGAAAAATTACCATCATCTTGGAAATACTTCAAGAACTATCTTAAACATAAGCTTAAAGAGATGAGAATTGATGATCTTATTCTGAGGTTGAGGATAGAAAAGGATAATAAGGTATCCAAAAAAAGAACCAACTCTTTTGGTGACCCTAGAAGAAAATGTTGTGGAACAAGTGGTGAAGTCCCATAACAAAAATCAAAAGAAGCATGTTATGAAAAGTAAAGGAATTGCCAAGAAGTTCAATGACAAGTGTTTTATTTGCAACAAGACTATGCATCTAGCCAAAGATTATAGAAATAAAGGTAAGCAATGAAGCCTTAAAAAAAGGATTGTTCAAGTCAATGTTATAAAGGTTGATCACCTCACTAATAAAGTTTCAGAAATGAGCTTATCTTGTGTTGTTTCTAAAGTTAACCTTATCAACAATCCTAAGTAGTGGTGGGTTGACACTAGTGCTATAAGACATATATGTGCTGACAAAATGATGTTTTCTACTTACATAAAGTGGATGGAGAAAACATATATATAGAGAACTCATCAACTTCCAAGATACTGGGTGTTGGAAAGGACATAACTAAAGATGACCTCTAGAAAACTTCTCAACCTGAAGAATGTATTGCATGTTGTTGACATTATAAAGAACTTAATGGCTGGATCATTGTTGAGTAAAAATGGTTTTAAGATTATTTTTTAGAGTTGTCGTACCCTTCACGAGAGCTTGACATCGCGACAACCCTTCTCAGGTAGGTTTAAGTAGTTTTTTAGCTAGTTATGGAGTTACTACCTAGCATTATGGTTACTAAGAACCCTAACTGGTTTTTTAGAGATTCTAGGTAAAAGATTGGTTGCGTAAAGGGAAGGTATTAACGCTCATAGTAGTTTTTACCTATGGTAAACTACATTATTTTTCTTTGTTTATGGTTGTTATAGTTAGATGGTGTTTTCATTTTTATCATCTTATTATGTCAGGTTTGCTACGATGAACAAATCTTGGTTTCTTAGGTCAAGAGCAAGTTTGAAAGGTTAAAATGTCATCAATTATCATTGAGGCTTCTTTTAGGAAAAACTTGTAATTTTTTTCTACCATGTCATTCTAAACAATATTTTAGATAAAATTTCTTGCGCTTTATAGGGTTTTCTTCTCCTTTTATTCTCTTCAACTTTGATTTTCTACGGGTGTATTTATAGGATTTTTTGATAGATTCAATCAAGGATTGATCATTATTGTTCAATGTTTGACCTTCTGAATGAAATTGGAGGCTTCAAGTTTTAACATTTGGAGTATTATACTTGGCTAGTTTTGCAATAATGGTTTTGGTTTTGAGAATTCTTGTTGGTTTCGCTAAACTTGAAAGGCATTTAGTTGTTTTTGGCCTTTTGATCTTGAGAGAAAGGTTTTAAGCCCTTTATAAGAACCCATTTAGAAGGTTTAAAGTGTGAACACAAAAAAAAAAAGTAGTTTTTGCACAATAGGTATCGTAATCATGGCTGACTAAGTTGACCACATTCAAAGTCTTGTTGAAGCAATTCTGATGTCATCATTGTTTGAGAATACCTAAAGTTGGTAGAGTTGGTGCACATCTTTTGTTTGGATCCAACCTTGCTTTATTTGGAGGTTTGTACCTTTATATTCATTTGTTTGAAGATGCCTACTTAATCAGTCAAAATCTGATAATGCTGAGAGGGCAAATCAGGGACAAGATATTGTCAAGTTTGTTGAAAAAAATAGGATGTAAACATTTGATAGGAGTAGTTGATCCTTCTACAGGAAGTTTTTCTCAACTGAGTGGTGGCGGCTAGAGCCCTCGGGGTGGTTAGAGATGTTACATTCATTTATCTAAAAGTAGCATATCGATATATTTCCAATTTCGATGTATACACTCATAATTGACCCGAAACTTTCTCCTTTTTTACAATTGTACCCATGGAAACTTTAATTTAAATTCTTTAATTTGAGCGCCTTTCATAAGATAATCTTTGGTTTTCAGATTATACAATTTGACCCCTATCAACCATCAAAATTTTAATTTCTTTCAAATTAGCCACTAATTTCATCAATTTCAGTGGCGCATTCATACGCCTTTTTCAGTTTGGTCTTTTTTTTATTTCTTCAATCAAGTCCCTAATTTCCCATAAGATTTTAATATTTATGAAATTAAACCCCTTATTTTTACCAAATTAGCTTTTTAAAATTGCAATTCAACCTCTAAACTTCAATTTCTTCCAATTAAAGCCCAAATTGTACTCAAAAATCAAATTTTCATGCTATTAAGCCCTTAATAAATTCAATTAAACCCTGAAAAATTTCAATTGAGCCCTAAAATATCTAATTTTTAATTTTCCTTTCTAAATTAAATTTTTTCTTATTAGTAGGGCCTTTACCGGTCAAAATTAAACTATCAATTTTCCAGCGCTAGATATTTTGATCCTCCCCAACCAATATTTGGTAATTTTCTGGGCGTTCTTCATGTTTTCTCTACTGATATATTTTTTATTTTTGTATTTCCTTTATCTCATTTTTTTTTCTTGATTTTTATATATTTATGTGGGGCCCTAAAAATAGGTAACAACAGATGCCCTCCCTTTACAATGCTTACGATGCTAAGACTCATCAAGTGCTTTACGTAATAAGTTTGTAAAGACAAATAGACTGTTCTCAAAATTCAATCTTCTCAAAGCTTTAATTTGGTTGACCTGAAATCCTGTCTTCATAGTAATCCCCTTCAACCAAAACTATGATTCAATTGTTTCTATTGGGAGATGAATTTTGTCATCTCAACAACTCTTGTTTTCAACTCAGTTGACCTAAAATCTTGCAGCTTAGCAATTCCCTTCAACTAAACCTTGGTTTTACAATTATTAGGAGAATCATATTCTCACAGTTTTTCTCTAGTTCAACTATTTTTTGCCAAAGTCCAATCATCTCATCAACCCTTATTTTTTAGCTTGGTTAATCTAAAATCCTGCATCTTAGTGATTTTCTTCAACTAGAACTTTGATTTTATAGTTATTAGAAGAAATGTATTCTCACAGCTATTCTCTTATGAAACTATTTTCTGGTAGACTCCTGTCTTGTTTTCAACTCAGTAAATTTTGAATCTCAGCGATTCTCTTCAACTAGAATTTGGATTTTGCAGTTTCTAGGAGAAACATATTCTCACAGCTCATAACCTAATTCTGGGTTATTCCCCAAAAATCACCTTTTTTTGAAATAAAAATTAAAAAAAAAATAAAGGATGGCAATGTGAAGAAAGCAGGCTAGGAAATTAAACTGTAATTTTGGATGAATTTGCATAAAAATTAAGTTCAAGGACATAATTAAATTTTTAATAGGCCAATTTGATTTAATAATGGGCCAAAATGAATTTTAATTATGTTTAAGAATTAATTTGGTTCCAATTGAAGGATTTAATTAAGTGCAAGGACTTAATTATACTTTAAATGGGTCAAATTAATTTTATTTGGGGCTTAATTGGTGAAAACTTAAGTTTGAGGGCCTAATTTGGGCTTAAATGAGAAGATTGGAATTTTAAAAGATCAAATTTAATTTTTACCAAGTTAATTGATTGAAATTAGAGGCCAAATCGCAAGAAAATTGAAGTTTTGGGGTTAATTAGGGGTCTAATTGAACAAATCTGAGACCAAGGATCAAATTGCAAAATACGCGTAAATCCGGGGCTGAAGTTGAAGTTTTGTAGGGGTCTAATTGCATTAAATCAAAAGTTTATGGTCAATTAAGTGTTCAATTGGAACCAATTAAAAGTTGGGGGACTAAATTGAAAATCAGTAAAAAAACCCTAATTCAATCCAAAATGACGTCGTTTTGAATATATATATATATATATAAAGGGACCAGACGACGCATCGTTTGGTCGCTGTTCATTGTCTTCCCCGATTTTGCCCGAGAATGCTGCCCGGGTGACTACTTTTCAGGTGCATTTAATGCTTCATTTCTCCATCAAATCTAACAAAACGTGCACGCAAATGTTCCCCTGCAGTTTGTTTACAACCCTAAGTGAACGTTTCAGTCTGAATGGCAACGAGACGGCGTCGACGCCAACCTAAACAGGCCGACTCAGACAGCTTTTTTCTGTAGATTTGACAACTCACGGTGCACACTTTGAGCCAACGGTTGGGATCCTTACCAACCGAATCAAGGACTGAAAATTTACCCCGGTGTGGACGAGATTACCCTCTTCCACCGCCTATAAATAGAGGCTCTGTTGATGACTTGATAGAGGAGAAAATTGGGTCCAAAAACCGTAAAAAAACAGCCTTCCCCCTGTTTCAATTTTCCTTCTTTCCCGTCAGCCTTCTGCATCTCTCTCCACCTTTTTCACAGTTGCCTTCTCCGACGAGAATACCAACAAACCCAGCCTATACACCACCACGAACACCAGCTCCACCATAGGAAGCCAACCAGCCACTAAGCAGCCACTGCGACTCTCTCTCTTCTCCTTCTGGCCTTTCTCTCTTCTCTGCAAACTTTTTCTTCCTGCGCAGTAGCAACTCTAGCGGCCAAGCTCTCCATCAACGCCGCCACCAACCTCCTGGCAGCCACCCAGACCAGCAGCTCCTTCCACTTGTGTCAGGTGGCCTCCCTCTACTTTTGCCCTGTTCCTTCCCCTGTTCTCGTGGCCATTGCATGCAGAAGATATTCTACATGCAATGGCAGGATAATTAACCTTGCACAATTAGTCCCTTACCCAGACTCTCGCAAACCATAGGTTCCTAGTGACCATAATACTAGGTGGCAAATCCTAAACATTAATCATAATTTTATGATTAAAACCTAATATCATTCCTAACACACAACACCTCACACTAGAGGCACGACAAGAGCTTCAGTCGTCACCACATGACGTCGCGTCGGCTCTCTGATTAGTACTTAAAAGTGCATTTTTATCAAGGTTTTATATCATCATTTTGCACTTGAAGTATCAATAACTCCTTAACTAAAGCATGTTTTATAATAACATATCTAATAATATAAGATACCTTTAATTTATGGTAAGTGTTCATCTTAAATGCAGCCCTATCACATAAATGAAAGAATTGATTGATGAGTTGAAGTACTGAAATTGAAAGGACAAAGAGATGGCCAAACTTAGAAAAGAGACATTGGTGCAGTCCAAATTGGAACATTGTCCGGTAATCGGGTTATATCTGAAGCTGTAGATCTCGGATTTAGGTCTACTTTATATGGATGAAAAGGTAAGACATAGGCCTACAACGTTCATGAGGAGCCCAAGTTTAACAAGGCCGTTTTCAAGTCCAAATTGTAGCAACAACGAAGAAGTTCGAATCTATCCTGCAACCTAGACACTGTTCAGTGTTCATCCCATATCTCGAGTTCTAGAAATCCAAATGATCTCAAAATTTTACCCTAGAAAGATGAGACAATTTCCTAGAACTTTCAGGATTGAAGTCTGTTCAAATTATGACGTTATCAATGACCTTTTTGGCAGACAAGAAGATAAGAATTGTCATCAAGTCAAGATGTGGCCACCCATTCATCAATTAGTCAACAAATTCTGAATTTTGGCCTATAAAAGGAGGCATTTGCCATGTATTTAGGCATCTTGGTGTTCAGATCAAGATCATGCTCGTGCTCTCTCTTTTGTAATACTTAAGTTTTGTTTATATTAATCTCTTGTTTATGCCTTTCATTTCCTTTTCTTTACTTAGTTAACTTCTTTCTCATTTATGTTCTTATCTTGTTTATTTATGTTTCTTTCATTCATTATGTCTAGCTAGGTTTATCATGTCAAAGTGAAAAGGGTACACTAATGGTGTAAGAATAAGTATAATATAAACTTAACATGGACCTTAATGTTGGATACTAACATGCTTTATATTTGTAATCTTATTCACTTTTAATACTTTGCTTGTTAAGTGGTAGACTTTGTAGGGTATCCTCATCATTTTCAGAAAATATGGTCGAAGAAGATAACCAATCGCTTCATAATGAGAATATTCGGGTTAGAACACTTATAGACCACATGAATCCCACAATAACAAGTGCATCTTCATGCATAGTTTTTCCACCTAATGCATCGCATTTCAATTTTAAACCAGGCATTATTCAACTTTTACCTTCTTTTCATGGTTTAGATTTAGAAAATACATATTTGCATTTAAGGGAATTTGAAGAGGTCCGTAACACCTATAATGACTCAAATTGTAGCATGAACACCATTAGGTTAAAGCTTTTTCCTTTTTCATTAAAAGATAAAGTTAAAACATGGCTACAAAATTTGAGACCTGGATCTATTCGTGCTTGGGATGAAATGCAACAACAATTTTTAAAGAAGTTTTTTCCATCTCACAGAACAAATTATTTCAAAAGACAAATAATCACTTTCACTCAAAAACCAGGAGAAACATTTTATCAATGTTAGGACAGGTATCGAGACTTGCTTAATACTTGCCCTTATCATGGTTTTGAAACATGGAGATTGGTGTCACATTTTTATGAAGGGTTAACTCCTAGAGATAGGCAAATGGTTGAATTGATGTGCAATGGAACCTTTGAGAATAAAGACCCTAATGAAGCAATGGAGTACCTAGACTTGCTAGTTGAAAATACACAAAATTGGGACACTACAGGAACTTATGAGGCACCAAGTAAAACCCAACCTCATACATCTAGTGGAGGTATGCACAACCTTAGAGAAGATCATGATCTCTAAGCCAAGTTTGCATCTTTAGCTAGAAAAGTCGAGGCACTAGAATTAAAAAAGAGTGGTCAACTAAAATTGGTTCAAGACATTGTGTGTCAAATCTGTAAAACCAATGAACATTCAACCAATGACTGTCCAACTTTGCCTTCTTTTAAGGAATGTCTCCATGAACAAGCTCATGCTTTAAACAGTTTCCAAAGGCCCAATCATAACCCATACTCACAAACATACAACTCTGGTTGGAGAAATCACCCAAATTTCAATTGGAAGAGTGATAACAATAACGCACAAACTTCACAGCCACCGTTTCAAGCACACCATAATTTCCAAAATTCTCATGGATATGCACCTCCTTATGCTCCACCTCCTAGAAGAAATCTTGAGAAAACATTGCATGCATTCATTGAAAAGCAAGAGACAATCAATACTCAACTTGCTCAAAGCATGAGAGATTTTAAAGATACTCTTGCAAAATTAACATCTGCTCTCAGTTTCCAAGAGAAAGGTAAGTTTCCATCTCAACCAAAACAAAATCCCAAGGGGCAATATAATGCGAATGCAAGTAGTTCTGGAAGCCAACACATGGATCAAGCCAAATCAGTCATCACTCTTCGCAGTGGTAAGGTTATTGAAAAACCTATTCTTGAACCTTGTGAGAAAGATGATGAGTCAATCTCTGAGGGTAAGGAAGAGGTTGAATCTGAACATTGTAAAGATAAGACTGATTCTTCGCCAGCACTTCCATTTCCTCATGCCATGACCAAACAAAGGAAAGTCAATCACAACTCTGAAATCTTTGAAACTTTCAAACAGGTAAGGATCAATATACCTTTGTTGGATGCTATTAAACAGGTTCCTTCTTATGCTAAATTTTTGAAAGATCTGTGCACTGTGAAGAGAAAACTGAATGTGAAAAAGAAAGCCTTTTTAGCCGAACAAGTAAGTGCCATTCTTCAGAACAATAATGCTTTGAAATATAAAGACCCTGGTTGTCCTACAATTTCATGCTTTATTGGAGAACATAAAATTGAAAGAGCTTTACTTGATGTTGGAGTCAGTGTGAATTTACTTCCATATTCAGTTTTTCAAAGTCTCAATTTAGGTGAGTTAAAACCAACTTCTGTAACTCTTTTACTTGCCGATAGATCTGTAAAAGTGCCTAAAGTAATAATTGAAGATGTGTTAGTACAAGTTGATAAATTCATTTACCCTGTGAATTTTATTGTCTTGGATACACAACCTGTTGAAGCATGTAATTCATTTCCTGTTATTTTAGAACGTCAGTTTCTTGCAACTTCTAATGTGTTGATTAATTGTAGGAATGGACTGATGAAGCTATCTTTTGGAAACATGACATTGGAGATGAATAATTTCAACATTTGCAAGCAACCTGGAGATGATAATGATTTACAGGAAGTGGACTTTACTGAAAAATTAGTTCATGACCAATTTCAAACCACTTCTAATGAAATTGAGATTGATGAATCTGATGATTTGCAAATGGTTTATTTTCAGGAAGAATCAAAGGCAAATAGTTGGAGACCAAAAATTGAGGAATTGCCACCATGATCAATTGAGTCCATACCTTTAAGTGTTCAACCACCAAAAATGGATTTGAAGCCATTACCATTCAATCTCAAATACTCATTTTTGGGAGAAAATGAAACTTTTCCGGTAATAATCTCTTTCAAACTTAATGCACATCAAGAAGGTAAGTTATTACAAATTCTGAAAATGCACAAAAATGCATAAGGATGGACCATAGCTGACATAAAAAGAATTAGTCCTTTGATTTGCACACACAGGATCTATTTGGAAGAAAATGCTAAACCCTCTAGAGAAATGCAACGAAGGCTTAATCCTAATATGAAAGAAGTAGTGAAAAATGAAGTCATTAAGCTTCTAGATAATGGAATCATTTATCCTATTTCTGACAGCAAATGG
>Ga0325411_1000427_pt1 | contig 44033 bp, 19 predicted proteins | sample PopdelMetagenome_13_FD_206181 | JGI IMG/M metagenome (GOLD analysis project Ga0325411, IMG submission 206181) | Populus deltoides microbial communities from Bellville, Georgia, United States - Xylem-PdIQD-R4 | ecosystem: Host-associated > Plants > Phyllosphere > Stem > Wood/Secondary xylem...
CTTTTTCAATAACCATTTCTCTCTCCTCTCAAACTTAGGGATTGAAACATAAATAAAATAAAGTTTTGAATCAAAATATGAAAACCACAAGAAATAGTGTCCCAAAATGAAAAAAAAAAACTAAAACTCTGGGATAGAAAAAATCAAAAAACATCTTATGGACCGTGGAGTAAAAGAGGATGAATATTTGTTTTAATTTCAAATTCATTCCCTAAAGTTTTAATTATTTTGAATCAATTAAGTTGAATTTTTTTTTTTAAATCAAGCATTAACCCAACTTAAGAACGTTTTCTCAACATCGCGAGAACCCCATATCAAGCAACCTGAAATAAACATTTAAGCTCAATTTCAAATCAAATCAATATGCAAGGATTAAATTAAAAACAAAATATCTAGTGACTAAAAAAAATTAAAGGACAAAAAAAAAGAAAAAAAACATTATGGATCACTATTGCAATCCATACTAGATTGTGTTTTCCTTATATGATGCATTTTTATTGTTTTTCTTAATATTACTTTCATTTCTCATCGTCTTGTGGTTCATGATTTTTCATGGTTTATTTAATGTCGCTTTTATGAAACCATACTATAATTTTTGTTAAAAATAGTAATTAAGAGATTAAAAACCAAATTTGACAACGAAAAAACATGCAACCCCCTTTGCTATTTTGGAGAGAGTTAGGCTCGCAAACTAATAAGAAGAGAAAGAAAAGAAAGATAAAAAAAAAAGATAAAAAGAATGGGTTCTTGTCGAAGAAACACTGGAGCTTCGTCGTCATCACATATCAACAAAAAAAAAAGGAAGCCCTACTAAAATAATTTCAATGACACGAAGAAAAACTGTCTTAAGAGCTTGGAGGAAATTTCACGCATTGCTATAGTAAGGTGGTCTCCTCACACCAAAAAAGTTTACCTCTTCATTTAATTTAGCCCTTGTTTTTATAAAGAAAAAAAGAGTTGAATATTTTTTTTTCTAGTTTCTAACTCATTCCCTAAATTTTTTATTATTTTGAATCAATAAAATTAAATGTAATTTTTCAAATTAAACAGATATTGTAGTGCTAGAATTCTTTACTCAACATCACAAGATTATTAAAATACGTTTGTTTGTATGTATAACATTACTCTTTTAGATAATAGATAGAAAGTATGCTCCTAAAGAGGGGTTTTTTTTTGTATTTGATTTCTTATTTTTTTTTATTAAAGCATTCATTTTTTTTTTCTATAATGCATTTCTTCTTAGTGAAAAATGAGTACAATTTCAAGTTATCATAAATACAATAGCTGTACTAAATTAAAAAAAAAAAAACAATGATCATGATAACTTGGAAAAAAAAAATCAAAATGAAACAACAATGTAGCTCAATTCTTAGCTTGTTAAATACCAAAGGATAAAATTGAATAAAATAAGGACCTAAAAAAATCGATTTAAGTCAACTCGAGTTAGCATGACAAACCTGTAATCTTGGTAATCAGAACCAAGTCAACCCGAGTTATCCCGCCAAGCTATCAGGGTAACCTAATAGAAAAGAAAAGAAATAAAATCACAAAACTCATTAAAAAAAGAATGTTAACCTGTGTTAACTTTTTAAATTCATGACTCGGGTTATTAGACTGGAAGCACTCTATTTGAAAAAGTCATGAAACTTAATTCTCAATCAAATGTTGAAGGATGAAAGTGAAAAAAGAGTTTCTATTATACAAAATGATTAAAAAATAGCAATTAAAAGAATAAGAATCAAAATTGAAAGACAAAATAATTTAATAAATGGACCTAAGAAAATCAAAAGAATGAGAATCAGAGTTTAAATAAGAAATATAAGCAGATTTTTTATTGAAAAGTAAAATTGAAAAAAAAATCAATTTAACAAAATACCTAAAAAATACCAAAAATCAAGAGAATAAAGATCAAATTGGAAAACACCATATATCTCAAATTGGGATTGAATAATAAAATTAAAAACAAATCAAAGTCCTACAAAATGATCAAGAACAAAAATTAAAAATCAAAAGAATTAGGATTGAAGTGGAAATCCTCATAAATCATAGGACAACTCCAAAATTTTGCATGGCCAACAAGAGTTTTGAGGGAAAAAGAGAGAAAATATGAAGAGAAAAAAGTTTTGTCGAAGACAAATAGTACCACCATTAACAACGTGCGTCATCCCTGATAAAAAAAGACATAGTTGCACTTCCAATGACACCGTGAAAAGGGGAATTCGACCGCGGGGAGGTGAAAAATAACCTGATGATAACAGGAAATCATTGTGAAAAGATAAAAAAAAGCCCCTTGACACCAGTTTTATTTTTTTTCTTTTAAGGGTATTTTGGTTGTTTTACTATGCTTTTTATTTTTTATTTTTTTATATTTGATCAAATACGAAATTACCCCTCAATTGACCTCATAATAACAAAAAAAAAAAACTGTGTGAAAAATACAAAAATATCCCTTGATGTCAATTTTAATTTTTTTACTTTCAAGTGTATTTTAGTCGTTTCATTATGCTTTTAAAATGAAAAATGACTTATTTATTCCTAGTCAATTTAATAATGACTAATGGGTCCAGTGAAAATACTTCAACGTCCTCAATAGTTAATTTTATGTTTTTTAATGGAAATGGCAAAATCATTAAAACATTATTTCAATGAAAATGTTTTCACTCACGTGCTACCGGATTTTCAATCCTGTTTTAGCTTCTATTGATTTGTTTTTTTATTTATTTTAGATGATTTGACGTACACATTAAAAGAAAAAAATTTAAATTATGCATCTTCATAAATTTGAATTCTTTCTACTTGCACTAGCTTTGGATTATGAATGAAATGGAAAAGATTATTAATTAGAGCAAGCTAATTAAGATTAAGAGGCTAGTAATTAATGAGGGGAATTTCTTGGCCAGTGCAGCAAACCTGTTGTCTCCCATGCAACTTTGTTTCTCCTCGAAAATGTTGGGTTGGGACCCGATAAAAGAGAGGAGAAGGACGCCCCAGTTTCAGAATTATGATTTTGTTCGCTGAGTTTTTTTTTTAAAAAAAAGAATAAAAAAAGAGAAAAGAAATGGTCCCAATCCTTGATAATCGATGGCACGACAAATTAGTCCTCGATCGAGTTGTCTGTATCATGTATTTATTCAGCAGCGACGGCGACAATTATCATTTATTTGGTGATGTAAATGTTTTTTCCTGCAAAAAGTGCAGAGCCCCAGCTTCATGATCAAATATGATCTCCTCCTTCTTTTACTGACCTTTCATGAAACAAGAAAATAACTAATGAAATAAATCCTTAAACAAATCCCTTTGGATTTTATAACTTCTGCAATCATCAGGACCTGGGACTTAAATAAGATAATTGATTGATGATATTTCAAGATTTAGAAACAAGGTTTTTATAATTGAATGATAAATTAACCATTTAATTCTTCTTAGCTGAAGTGGGTGGTAGCTTGATGTGGGAAATAAATGGAGGTAGTGCGTAGCATGGTGTGGAAAGCCAAGGTGTGTGATAGCTTGACGTGAAAAACCAAGCACCTAGATAAAGGGATTCTCATCTGGAAAGACATGAATTAATCAGAACAGAACAGTCATGATTTTTGCTTACCAGCAGTGTATGCGGTGATGAGTAAGATTCCAATCTTGTTGTGTTCATCAATATAATGAAACTTCTATACCTTTCATAACTTACTCTACATTTTTAAGCCTAATGTTACGTATCTGCAGAATGGTGCAAATCCATTAAATTGCCATCCTCTAATAATTTAATCTTTACCTACAAATAATTGTTAGCTACTATATCATTAGAACATCTGTTCATTCAAATTTGAACAAAGAAATTAAGTTTTGAAAGGTGAAAAGAGAAATTAGTGATGAATTAATTTCTCTATTAACACATATTGTTGCTGACCACTAGCAATAACGAAGTACGCTCTTGCTTGGATGCGTGATATCTAAACTATTATTGCTTCTGTGGTCTGCTTGAGTGGGTGTTACGTGACTCTAATAGGTCTGATAAGAAGGAGACTTGGGGATGGATTATTGTTTTCCAATGATTTTGAAGCACCGAGACTGAGCTCCAGATCAGGTACTGCTACATTTGGAGGCATTTCTTTTGATGAACTTGAAGGCTTGGGCAAGGGATCATTCACTCTGTGCAGCAAAAATGGCATGGAATGGTTGTGTGGAGCTAATTCATCAGAATATTTAGTTTCTTGGACATCTGATTTGACTCCTTGTTCATGATCAGAATTACTAATGCCTAGCAGAGGCAGAGTACTGGTGTCATGGTGCATGGTTGCATATTGAGAGCCAGATGTCTTGAAATATGTTGGGACAGGATGATCACTTTGCTTGGTATTGCGGGAGCCATCAACATGATGACTGGAAGTAGTTATGCTGCTGCTGCTGCTTCCAGCCTATACATGTACGAGACGAAGTTATAGAAAATTACAAAGCATGTCAACTGCATAATTGAGGCTGTATATATATTTTGTTTACCATGTCGAAAAGACTTGGACGTCGCTTCTTCTTGTTGAGAATTGCCTGGCGAAGAAAGTATTTTTGAGCATGGCTAGCAACTTGAGTTGGAGTTCTTGTAGTGACAAAGTTTCTGGAGATGCCTCTCCAATCTCCCTTTCCTAGCTTCTCGAGTCCCATTAGAAATGTTCTGTGCTCCTCTTCTGTCCATGGAACTCCTAACATCCAAAAGTTACGAATATTCAATTCAAGTCATCTACTATACTGCACGTATTAGATTCAAAATTAGAGAGAGAGCTTAGTGGCCAAGAAGAAATTAATTTTGCGATATAAATTACCTACTGAACTGATAAAGAAATCAATCAAAACTAATATTTTCCTCTTCATGATTAATAATAATAAAAAAAGAAACTGGGGAAATTAGAAGGATACAAAACACACCCTTCTTCCTCGCTTGGACAGGACCTAGGAGAACGTCAGACAAATAGTCGACAGATGGTTTATCAGAGTTGTCATCAATGGAAACTCTAGATGAACACAAGGAAGATGATGGTGACGAGGATGAGGGTAAGCAGTCCACGCTGAAGCTCTTCCTCATAGCAGCAGAAGGCGAAGATATGTCAAGTTGCACGCCGAAAAGCCTAACACCACCAGCCACAGCTGCTCTGTAAGTGGTGCAGGTCCTTGAATTATGGCCTATGTTCCAACAATGAGAGCACTTCCTGCCCATTTTTACCCAGACAGAGCTCAACTTCTTAGACAAACAACCAACCAACACCCACGAATAACAAACTCAGAGAGAGAGAGAGAGAGAGAGAGAGAGAGAGAGAGAGAGTAAAAATACAAGTAAGAGGACGATGAGGTAAGGTGGGGTTTACGAAAATGGATGCACACCAAGAGAAGATGATTGGATGGACATAGTTTATTGTTGGATATTTTTCTCCAACTTGTGTTCTAAACGCATGCATCCCTATATATTAATGTTAGAATGTAATAATAAATTAATTTATATCATAGTAGAGTATGAATCACCCAACTGTCAAGGGTTTCGATTTCACCATTTCATTTTCTTTAATCAAATTAAAAACTAAGTATGAGGCAGTGATCATCGATCCTTCATAGGTTTCAAGAACATTTATTTGATGATTAGCAAATACAAATATTATAACAACTTTCCTTCTTCCCTTTTCTTAAGTTATAGTTAATCATATATTCTGTAATCAGTCAAAGGGGCAACCCACTTATCATATTCGTTAATTTCATCGAGGCGGTTGATAATTTAATCATGCACTCTCGCCCATTTAATTAATTTTAGTTCATCAGCATGGCACAAGTCTGTCGTATGAAGGTATGCTGGCTGGAGAATGTGAATGCATTAACAGAACCTTGCTTGTACAAATACTGCCATGGATATTATACCTATCTGTGGTTTTTCTCTTGCCAAAATCCTCCAATATTATGGAGGGTGGGACAGCTGTATGGCTTGAAACAAGGAGGAAATAACGAAATATTTTTTTTTTGTTTAAAAACAAAATTGAAAGTTGATGTTGATGTTGATGTTCATCAACCACCACGGCTTTCATGGGAATTCTCACAAACTAAGCCATGTTTGAATTGGTGGGGGAAGGCAAAGTTGCGTCTATCTATAAAATTAATAGAGTTGTTTTATTTTAAATTAGAGTTGTGTCTGTCTGTTTTATAAATAACGTTAAAATTAATTGTCTATAGAGAGAACAATTTTGGCAACGTTTTACAAATCAAGAACAACTCTTGTCTTTCAGAATGCTCATGTCTTTTCTTCTTTTTTTTTTTTTTTCTCCTGTCAAGATTTTCTGCTCTTTCTTAACTAGAGTGATATATGAAATTTGGTTAGGTATTTATTCTTGTTTATACTATTAAAAATAAAAAATTATGTAATTTTTAAAAATAATATTGTAATCGCACCGCTAGCACTAAAGGTAAGTAATAAATTGTTTTAAAATTATTATTCCTCCCACTCTAATGATCTAGTCTCTACAAAAAAATATATAAAAAAGCATATAAATCAACATATATAAAAAAATCAACTTACAATATTATTGATAGACTATAGACTTGAAGATAAAAATTGAGGCAATGATAAATCATGCTATCTTAAAAAATAAATATTATTTGTTATTTAGAACTAGTAGTGTAATTGTAATATTATTTTATAGGCTTACTCAATCTTTTAGTCTCGGTGGCATAAATAAGAAAAATTGAAAACAATGATAAATAGTGAGAAAAAGTGAAATACAAGATTTTTTTTTGGAAAGAAAATAGTCTTCCTGATCTTAAAAACATTGTTAAAATTGTCTCTTTTCATAGATAATTTTTATTGTTTATTTTATTTAAAACCAAAAGACATAAATCTATTTTAAATAGAACTTTAATAGATATAATTTTGACTTGGATTCCAAAATAAATCACCTCTAATTAATAACAAAGGACCCAAGAAGGTATGAATACAAAAAACTTCATCTTAATTTTTGTGTGTAGAAATCAAGGGAATATAGGGAATGGTTTTTGGATAGTGCTTGCTCAAGACACATGATCGAAAACGACTTATTATTCTCAAGCATTACCAAAATCAATGGAGAAAATGTCACATTTGGAGACAACTCAAAAGAAAAAAATAATTGGAGTTGGAATAATAGAGGTAAATCTTCTCTTTCCATTTAAAAAGTTTTTCTTGTTAATAGCTTAAAACATAAGTTGCTTAGCATTAATCAATTATATGAAAAAGATTATAAAAATTTTTCGATCATGCATGTTGTTTAGTTCTTTAAAATGATAAAGTGATCTATGTAGGAAATAGAAAAGGAAATGTCTACCAAACTAAAATTGATGCATGCATGAAAATAAAAAGTTGTCTTGTTGCTAGTAATAATGATATTTTCTTTGACATGGAAGACTAGGTCACATTAGCATGAACATCCTTTCTAAGCTAGTTAAAAATGAGCTAGTTAAAGGTCTCTCATATATAGTATTTAAAAAGGAGAAGTTATGTGATGTTTATCAAATGGGTAAATAAGTGAAAACTTCTTTTAAGAGCAAAAATCACATTTCAACTGAAAGACTTTTAGAATTACTACACATAGATCTTTTTAGACCCACTAGAACTAGAAATATAAGTGGTAATATATATGTGTTTGTAATTGTTGATGACTTTACAAGATATACTTGGGTTTTTCTTTTTAAAATCTAAAGATGAAACAATTTATGAATTTATAAAGTTTTCAAAGAAAGTTCAAAATAAAAAGGGTTTTTACATAATAAACATAAGGAGTGATTATGGTGGTGAATTTATAAGTGATCTTTTTGAAATATTTTAAGAAAAAAAAATACCACCATAACTTTTCAACACCTAGAACTATCTAATAAAATGAGGTTGTAGAAAAGAAAAAATAATCTCTTCAAGAAAGGGCAAGAACTATGTTAAATGAATTTGACATATTTAAATGTTTTTGGATGAAAGTCATAAAAACTTCTTGCTAGGTTTTAAACCGTGTTACTTTGAGATCATAGTTTAAAAAGACTTATTATAAACTTCAGAGAGGAAGGAAACCCAACATCTCTTATTTCAAAGTTTTGTATTCAAAATGTTTTATTCTCAATACTAAAGATAGTTTAGATAAATTTGATTTCAAAATTCGATGTTGGAATTTTTATTAGCTATTTCTCCTCTACCTAGCATAGCATATAGAGTTTATAAAAATAAAACACTTTATCTTGAAAATTCCATGCATGTCATCTTTAAAGAAACTCGAAATGAAAAAATTATTGAGATTCTAGATGACGTAAATAAAAAAGAGTTCAACATTTAAGTTTTAATGATAAAACTTATATAAAGGCAAATAATTAAGGCATGGATAAGGATCAACCAAGCTCAAGCAATCAATATGAGATGGTAAGTAACTCATTTGTACTCCTAAATGAGCTAACATATGTAAGCTTTCACCCTCCCAAATGAATTATTGGTAATCCTTTTAAAGGGACTAAGACTAAAGCATGATGGGAGAGTTGGACTTCTTCTTTTGATTGTAAATCAAACAAATAAAGTATAGCATCTTCATCAACCAAAGCAAGTACATCAATGATCTTCTAAAAAGATTTGGGATGGAACATGTCAAAGTAGCCAACACACCCATGGGAACATCAACAAAGCTTGACATGGATGAAAACAATAAAAAGGTAGATATCATCAAATATCAAGGTATGATCGGTTCACTCTTATAATTAACTGCAAGTTGACTCGATATTATGTTTCGTATATTTCTATGTGCATGTTTTCAAGCTTGCCCTAAAGAATTGCATGTTAGTACTGTAAAAATGCATTTTTTGTTATTCACATGGTACTATAGATTTAGGGTTGTGATATCCAAATGGAAGTGAGTTAAGCTTGATAAATTATTCTGATATATACTTTGCTAGATGTAAATTTTATAGAAAGAGTACTAGTAGAACATGTCATTTCCTATAATCCTCACTAGTATCTTAGGCTAGTAAGAAATAAAACTTTGTAGCCCAATCAATGATTGAAGCAGAATATATAGTAGCGGATAGTTGTTGCGCTTAGATTTTATGGATGAAACAAACTTTAGAGCACTATGGACTTAAATTTGATTGTAATACCCATTAAGTGTGATAGAACTAGTGCAATTACTCTTTCTAAGAACCCTATCTAACACTCACATACAAAGCACATAGAAGGCAAAATTAAAAAGAATTTAGGTTTTATTCATACTAAAGATGTTTGAGGTGTTATTTTTTGTTTGTATACATTAATGGAAATAAGTTAGAAATATTCATATGATAAAACATATACCTTTGAAACATGAAAACCATGAAAAAATTGTTATGATGCAAATTTTGTTTTCTGTCTAAGTCTAAAATGAATTAGTCAACCAATTTGTAATGGTCAGTTCAATTGGCTAACCAGTTGATACTAAAGCAGAGGATAGTTATTGTGTGAACAATGACTTTTTGAGGTCTTAGTTGGAGACTGTTTTGTAGTTTAAAAGTTGGAAAAAATGATATATTTTGAGGAAAAGGTTTAAAAAATTCTAATTTTTGTGTGAATCAGTCGACCGATTCATACAAATGGATCAATTAGCCGATCGGTTGAGCTAGAGCATTGATAATGAAGCTATTTCCCAAATTTTAAATTTTTAGCCCCTGGATTTCTTTGCTTTTTGGACATAATTTCTTTATGAAAAGACTCTATTTTAAATGCAAAGAAAGGATCAAAAGAGAATTTTAGGAAATTATCAGCTTGAGTTTCAACTGGCCGACCAGTTAAACTTGACCCACGAAAATCGATCGAATGGTTGCTCACGATAGTAACTATCCATAAATAGATCTATCACTATTCCAATAAAAAAAAAAACCTGAAAACCCTAAAACTCAACTCTCTCTCAAAACCCACTCATATGATCATATTTTTGGATTATTTCATGAATATACTAGCACCTAGGAAACATAGAAAAGATGATCCTACTTCATGAAGCAAAATGGAAAATAATCCTATTTCATACCAAGATGATAATATTCAAAGATTATTGACTTGTTTTTCAAATAGAGTTATTATTGTTAAAAGAGGTTTAGGAAATGATTGATATGTTTTCGGGATTGATATGTATTTTTAAGAAATGGGTTAGAGTACATTATTTTTCCAAATGCTAAGATTAAGAGTCAAGATTTGCTTCTTAGACCTAGGATTCTACATAGGATTATAGCACATAATATATTACCATAGAAAGGTAATTTAGATGAACTTTTATGGATATATGCATAACCAATTAGAGGATAACCAATAAATCTTCCTTACATTATGATTAGGAAAATGATCATAGCACATGATTAAAAGTATAAATATTTTCTTTATGGTTAAGTTTTGACATATACATTTGAGAATTTTTGAGATTCTTTTAACGGGTATGGATAGGAACTCATATTCTAATCTCATAAAGATAGATAATAGGACCCTCACTAAGATTGAATATGTGTTGAATAAGAATAATTCTTGGGTTTCTAAGGACCAACTAGGAATGCATGCTTAAGAAAAGCATGACGTTGTGGAGGAAGAACATGTTGGTAGTGATGATGAGCGTGAGGTTATGTTTGAGACACCACCAACGGCTTCCTTGCCAAAAAAGGCTTTTACAAGTACATGGTGATCTAGGGTGGAAAACCACCTAACATAACTTGAGATGGAAGTGTGTTAAATGAGAGCTGCTCAAACAAAAATAGCTAATGACTTGAAGGATATCAAGAGCATGATGGCTTCTCTTCTCTATCACTATCCATCACCCAAGATTTTATGTACTAGATCATATGCATTATGCATTATGTTTTTTATTTTTCTCCTTGTAATGGGTATTGTATGATTTTGGAGATTATGAAATGAATATCTTATTTATGATTTTCAAAGAATACTTACTTATTATATCTTCATTATATGTATTTCTTTTTGATGACAAAGAGGGAGAGAGATGAATTATTTGCATGTGACGCATTTCATTGCTAAAAAGGGATAGATGCACTAAATAATATATACATACATTTAGGGGGAGAAGTTTGATTTTCTTAATGCATATGTTATTATTAAATATTAATTATTTAAATTGCTTAGATTTTGCTAAATTAATAAAGTTCCTATATATTGCATTGTAAAAGATAAGAGAGCACGCGCACACACATATAGCTTGTTTAATTGTAAAATTAGAAGAGAATCTGAACATATATGATATACAAGTTATTCTAAAAGTAAAACTACTACAAAATCATCAATCATTAATCATACTATAATTTATGCTATTAAACTTTTATATTCAAGCACAACGAGTATTCAATTTCATTCTCACTACACTTAAATACCTTTAAATTCTATAAGTGTTATCTAGTGAGTTATATAGATATTAGAACTTTAATTGTATTGTTTACTCTATTGAGAGAGTTTGTTGTGAAAACAAAATCATCCTTGTAAACCTTTAAGGCTTAAGTAAAAACTTTTGGTATTGGTGAGAGAATTTTACTAGAAATAAATCTTGAAGATGGCATATCTTCAAGTGGAAAAAATCTTGAAGAAAGAATTTCTTCTAGTGGTGTAAAAAGCTTAGTGTGGATTCATCAAGTAGAATTATACTTTAAGGCTTGGAAAAATTAAGGAATATAATAATCAGTTATGGTTTGGTACTTGAGATATGGATGTAGGCTTTTCGAATCATGTTAAATATGAGTTTGCAAATTCTTTTCTCTTGTCTCTTTACTTCAAGTATTTTAATTATATTATTGGTTATTGTGTTTACTTGAAGTAATTTTCATTAATTGTTGAATTTAGGGATATACTTAATTCACCCCCCTCTTAGATGTTAAGTTACCATAATCCTTGAACAACAAACTTATAAGGGCTATTTTATCAAAAAATTATATTTTAAATAAAATACATTTTAAGAAATTGAATAAGACACCATGGGGGTTATGGAAAGGTCAAAGATCATCCTATAAGTACATAAAAGTATGAGGGTGTCTTGCCAAAGTTGTGATTCCTCCACTAAAAAAAGTTAAAAATATGGATTGTATTACATAATATATTCAACTATGCTTGAAAGGTATAACGATGCTAACTCGATATCTGATGCTAAATATTCAAAATCCACAAATAGGTTTATCTTTACTATTGGAGGAGTTGTAGTCTCTTAAAAATCCTCTAAACACACTTGCATAGCCAAATCTATTGTGGAGCTTGAGTGTATAGTTTTAGACAATCTTGGAAAAGAAAAAAAAATTGTTTTATAACTTTTTTTAGGATATTCCAAGTTTTCCAAAACCTATGTCAACTATTTATATATATTGAGATAATCAATCTATAATTGATAGGGATATAAAATAGTATGTATAATGGTAAGTCTTGATATATTTATCAAAGACATAATACCATAAGAAAATTTCTCTCGAATGGAATTACCTCGTGACTATGTAAAGTTAAAGGATAACATTGGAAGTCCACTTATAAAAGGCTTAACAAGAGTAAGTCGATAAATCACCAAGGAAGATATGATTAAAGCCTATATTCAAAGAATTGTCATGATGGCAATCCAACTTAGTTAACTGGAGATCCCAAGATCTAGGTTCAAATGGATGACCTAGTTGACTGGAGATCCTAAGATCAAGGTTTAAATGGATGACTAAATCATGTGTCAATTCCGTGTGTCAATTCAGTAATAACACTCTTACCCATTCATGTTATAAATAATGATGTCTATAACGGAAACTAGAATAAGCTAAGGTTTTAATATTCCTATAACTTGAGGAATTTAAGTGAGGTATTGTAGGATAGTCCTAATAAGAATTACCTAAATGAATGTGAAACAATGTCACTTTTATGAGAATTTAAAAGGCTAGATTTTTAGAGAACTCATAAAAACCAATGCATGTTCAAGACCGCAAAGAAAAATTATGAGAACCAAAATTTTAAAAAGAGGAACAATGTGATTTATGTTGTTTAAATTAACATATAAGGAAGAGCAGTCCAAGATATTATCTTTATTGGTTAGCCAAGTGAATTCGATTGTTTTTTAGCAGGTAAGGTTTCAGGCTAAATGCAACTTCGATAAAGAGACTTTTCATTTTCACTGTTTATTTTTTATATCCACTTTGTACTTTATTCTAATTAGATAATTTCCATTCATGTGAGATATTGTCAGGGTGAACAAAATGTTGTCTTTTAAAACTCTATTTGAAATAGAGGTGTGTCCTTTTCAAAGAAGTATTTGATAGTTTTTAATAAGGTTCATGTTAAATTTACTGTAAAAATTATTTATAAAAAGAGACAAATCTAACAAGATTTTTAACATTAAGAACTCTTTTCTTTCCAAAAAATCATGTCTTTTACTTTTTCTTCTATCAAGGTTTTATGCTCTTATTACAAATAGTAATGTACAAAATTTGATTCATTGTTTATTCTCATTTGTGCCACAAAAAATAAGAGATTGAGTAAGTTTGTAAAACAATATTGTGTATTCACACTGATAGCAAACAATAAATTGTTTTAAGATCATAGAATTGATCATTGTTTCATTCTATATCTTCAAGTTTATATTCTTTCATGAACTATTGTAAACTGATTTTTCTTTTATTTATTGATTTATATGCCATTTTTATTTTTTTGTAGAAACCGATCATTAGAGTAGGAGAAACAAATCAACCTCCTAGTAGTTTACATTTTAGTTTACTATTGCTTGCCAAAGTTTGATAAATACGGATTTTTTTAGGTGAGTCAACAAATATGCTAAAAAATTTACCCAGATGAAAGGAAAAAAAAAAACACTCTACTTAAAAGTTTGTTCTATCAAAGACTCTCGCCTGATTCTTTAATATTATATCCTTGAATAATTCTGCAAAAAAAAAAAAACACACACACACACACAATTCAACTGTTGGACATCTGATTTTGATTAATAAAAAAAAAACATCATGTCATCAATAGAATATGGGAATAAACAGAAAGAACAGAACAAGATATTCCCATTTCTTGATTTGTGAACTTCATAACAGAGGGCTACTGAAGACATTGATAAAGACTGTGTAAGGACATATTCAAGAGATATTTTCCTTAACTTGATCATGTTGTCTCACTTATCCTTAATATTATTACTAAGTATGGATAGACTTGTTATTGATTATCCAATGCAACTTGAGGAATACATCCCTTATTGAGCTATATAGCTAGTAATTCCATTCTCTCATTCCACATGCACTTGTTAATTTGGCATTGTCTCGTTGCTGGAATTATCCTCGTGGGAAAAAGAAAGTTGATGAAATAATAAAACCATGTTTGATCCTATACCAAGTTGTTACTTGCTTCTTCTAGGCTATGCTTGTTAGAGAATTATTCATTGGATAAAATAAAATGATTGAAAGGATGAATGAGATATGGTTATTGAATTAATTAGGTTTAATAAACCTGATTAATTTAATAATATTATTTTTAAAAAATATAGTAAATAACACAAATAATTAGGGCTTGTTTTGCAAAGTATAGGATAAAGTAGGGATATGCTCTTAGGATCAGACTTTTTAGCATTGTCTTGTGGACTGGACAATACTCAAGGCACAAAAGCAATCTCTCATGTTATGTGCATGTTTCGTATTATTTGCTTTGGAAGCAAACAGATGACACTTTAAAGGAAATTATTTTGAACTTGAATATATTCTTGCCCACTTAATTTGGTCTAAAAACAATGTTTAATTGAGGCTGCTATACTTAAAAGAACAATACATTATAGTTTAAAAAGGAAACTATTTTAATCTTAAATTTAAAAGGAGGAGAAAAAAATATTGTTTTGATTTTGGATTTAAACAGTGGTGATTTGCCTTTAATGAAAAACAAAATAATTTATTATAGGGTTCATTATTTTCCTGAATAAAAGTATAGTTTTTAACACATAATAAGTAATTATCAAAATAATGTTTTTACTAATACAACTCTTAACTCAAGTGACACAGGATAATACAATAGCCAAAGAATAACATATATTAAAAAGAGAAAATATAGCAAGAGCTTCTTGTAAATTATAATAATTGTTAAATGAAAATGAAAATGATAAATGATAAATGATAAATTTTTAAATTTGAACCTTGAACCGTGTAGAAGAATTTGTTCTTCTGAATTCACTAGACAAATGAATTTTAATTCTAGTGTTACATGTGGAATGATGATGTGGTTGGATCCCAATAAGCTATATAAGTGTCATAGTTCTAATTAGATTAAATGATAGATACATTATGTATATATAACAGCATAATCTTTAATTCTTTTTTCGATCAATGATATCATGAAATGATTAACAAATTAGATATACTTAATAGTAAAATTCAATAAAAAAAATTATTCTATCGTGATTTCTACTGAAATTCTTGTAGAGTCTTTTTTATACCAAGAGATCTCAAATTATCGACTAAGACTTGTTTCGTTTCTATTCACAATCTCAATTTTCAATCCAATCATTATAGATCTAATTACATCAATTATACTCATCACGTCACTTTAATCCATATGATATTACATAATAACAATTATAAAAGTTCTAAAAAAAATAGAAACTAACATGTGTAAGTGAATTTATAGAAATACAAATATAAGGAGGAACAATTATGTTCCTACATCAATAATCCAAAATGCAACAATTACGTTACAATCCCAAAATATGTAAAACATATTTAGTATATATTAACAAAAGTGAGAAAAGGTAATATCATGCATGGCATAAGTAAGATGGTCTATTTAAATAACTATTATTAACTAATATACTGAAAAGTATTACTAAATATTTTTTTTCCCTTTAAATTTCAACTCGAAAATAAAACATTTCTTATCATATATTGATTCTTTTTTATTTAACTTCCCATATTAACATAATCATATTATTAGATATCCATAACTTGAATAATTTTCTTAATGTCGATATTAATTTCAAACTGGTATCATTAATTATCATCTAATGAAAGGTTAATCAATAAAAAGTTGACATTAACTCATTGGTATCATTAGCTACCATTTCATTGGTTAACTAATCATAACTTAGTTTTTATGACAATTTCCACCTCATTTTTTTTTTTTCAATTAAGATTTTCCAAAACACATGATTGCACAATCTCTCAATTGTTTTAGTATTTTTTATAATTAAATACCAACTATCAAAGCTTCTAATTTTTTTCATTTAATCGACCCAGAGGTTATACTTCTTTTTTTTTCCTCATTTGTTTATTTTGACTTCACCACATTGATGTTCCACCTTTACTTGTTGACAAATTATGCATTTGTCATATACTTAGTTAAAAATAAAGAAAGCCTTTATTCATAATAATTATGTTTTACATGAATAAAACCAGTGTTACATGTATCCAACTGATTGGATACAACGCGTATTCACTAATAGTTCCAACTAATTATCCAATGAAACATAAACATATATGAAAGATCTAATGCTATAAAAAAAAACATAAGAGCAAGATTAACTTAGTTATTATTATTTTTTTTTGCAAGATTAGATCTGAATTTATAGTTCGAATTATGGTTGAGCTTTCTAACATCACTAAAACTTTTATCATAAACTCGATGGAGAGCATGTGCATGCATAGTTCTATTTTTTAAATTTTATTGGTCTGCATTGCAACCCTCATAAATCAAATAAAGAACATTTAATATAGCAAAACCATAAGTAAAAGATCCATTATTTTTTATAAATGTTTTTACCATAACCAAACTCCTATTATCTAAGGCAACATATATATGAACAAAAGATCTAACGTTAAAAAAAAAACAAAAACAAAAACCTTAAAAGCAAGATTAGCATAGTTATTTATTCTTTGGATATTATAAACAAAATAATGGTTTGAATTATGGTTAAACTTTATGACCTATGTGTTTTTTTTTTTTTTTGTGGAAAGAAGCAGTTGTTAATGAATATGTTATGCAGTCACTTGGTTGGTTAAACGTAGCACTGATTCTATTCATGTAAAACATATTTAGTATTAAAAAAAAAAGCTTTCATTATCTTTAATATTCATTTATATTTGATTGGTGAATCTAATGTTTAATTAATGAATCTAGAGTAAAGATAAAGTTCATTCAACAAAAATATTTTGTAAAGGAAATTATAAAGTTGTTATAATTATGAGATTCATATTCCATCAAAGCATTATTCTTAAATGTTTCTGATCAGTGTTCTATTAAGACTAGATATTAATTAGAATTGTTGAGGCCGGTACATATTATATTCCTTCTTTTATGAAAAGAAGCAATTAATCTCATAAACTAAGATATAAGAGATACTTGGAACTAATATGTAAGTGCTAGTCAAATGACATGTACACTGAAATAACTCATGAGAATTCTATATGAAGAGATCACATATGTTAATAAAAAGGCTCACTTGACAGTTATGTAAGTGACCTTAGATTTGAGATCACTAAGTTGTCTTAGATAAAGAATGATATGCTTTAATCATGACCACGTGTTGTCCTAATCAAATGTAGCAAACAGACAGATATTAAATATAACATAAATTATATGAAGGTATTTAAGTAATCAAGATAGGATTCGTGACCCTAGATGAATTAAGAAAAATGATTCATTTGTTCTCAAATAGTATTGATTGTGAAATTTTTGGCCAAGATGTAATGAGTTTTAAAAAGAGTTTCAAAATCTTATTCAAAGAATCAATAACTATAATGTTGAGAGCTAATATGATTTAACAAAGTAAAAATACTTCATGCTATAATATCTAAATCGAGACATTCATGATAGAAGGGTAATAATTATACTAAGAAATTAGTCACTGGAAGATTAAGTCGAACCACTTATGACTTTCTTAATATTTGAGGGATCATGACATGTTACTAAACATTGTATTTGATCTTCAAATATAAATAAATTAATTATTGAATTGATAAAAAAATAAATTTTTTAATTTATTTAATCCTATTTTATTTAAGATTATGATTTATATTTAGAACAACATATTAAAGAACCTAATGTCTAGCAATTGAAATTAAAATTGAATGATTATTCAAGTATAACTTGATTGTAAATAGATTTTAGAAATTAAAAACTAAAATGTAATTAATATAGAAATTATAATTCTAGACCTAAAAAAAATAAGTAAAAACTTGATTGAATAAATTTCTAAAATTATTCTAAAATAATATATGTAATATTATTTAAGGAGAAAATTGATATTTTTTTATTTATAAGGTTTTTAAATTTTTTCTATAAGTAGAAAGTTATGTTTTGTATTTTCTAGTAAGTAAAGCACAATATAAAAACACCTAAAACACCCAAAAAAAAACTAATATTATAAAATATAGCAACCCCTCAGAAAGAATATAGAGGATTTTTTTATTGATGGTTCATGTAAATTATCATTAGAGACCAGACACTTGAACAGTTTGTAATTTATAATAACTCCGCCTTAGAACAATTATTCAAATTCAAAATCCCTTTAAACCAAAAAAAAGAAAATATTAATATCAATTAACTATAGTTAATTTGCGTGAAAAACGGGTGAAGGATGAGCGAGGTCATTAAAAGGGTCAAATGCACACAGGGGACCCCAACAACCACTCAAATTAATCACATGTGAGTGAGTCTAACCCAATTGTTTCCGGGAAATTCCACGATGCCATAATATATTTCAATATGAATTCGATCAGTCATTATATGTCACTCTATGACCGATCGAAGGCACGATCTATACGAATTTCATCTATGAACCAGACCATACGATCTATAAAATAGAATTTCTCTTGTAAAATCCCTAAATTTGTACCATCATACCATACGATCCATAAAGGCACCGAAAGCATGGAACAGCAATTTTTCTCTATTAACCAGGAAGAACCAGTGAGCTTCTTCAAATAATGCATAACTTCATAGTCTTAACAACCCAATATGATCAGAATACCTCGTGGTGTGAAATAAATCACAAACATGTTTCCTTCAAAAAATACACAAAATTCTTCAGTGTATTCTGCCTAATATTCTGAGCCTGCACCTTCTCCTTGGTGCATTTAAAATCTACAGCTATCTTTCATGACTTCTAAAAATTAAGTACATGTAACAATCTATACCTCAAGAAGCTCGGCAAGGTTCTCTGTTTTCATACTAAAATCAAGTCTTTACCGGCTTGAGAGTACAACAGTAGTTAATCTGCAGAGGTAAGATGTCCAAACAATTCATATTCTGCAAAAATGAAAGTGTGATGCTACATTAAAAGACCTTAATATTTAGTAACTTGAATACCAAGAAGACATTGCAGTGTTTAGACTGCTTGCTATGTAACTCATTTTGGTCCATGTCAGCAAAGACATGGATAGTGTGATATTCACTCGTTTTTTTTTTACAAAGAAAGCATATTTCATGGAGAGAAAAATCCTTTCCAATGGAAAAAAGAGGGTAGAAACTCACAAAAGAAAGGCTTCAAGAGCCACTGAAATATCTGAACTTGCATATTCCACGGCGATTTTGAGCAAAAGAATCACGAAGAGACTGTATCATGGTACATACAGCAGTTATCTTACCCAGTTCTTTGTCCTCTTCCTGTAAAATGCATTTTCTTTAATTAAGTATTAAAATTAAATATCTCATGTGTGCTTGCATATGCAGGAGAGAGAGAAGGGGGGTGGGGGGGAGGGAGGGAGAGGTAATACCACTTTGGTAATGCGTTCTTCAAAACTTGTAGAATTAGAATCAACAGGCATGAATATGTTTCTGTAAGCTGTTCTCAAACTCTTAATCTAGATCATTGACCAAAAATATACAATTTAATCATTTATGTGACAGAAAAAGGAAAGGGGGCGTAGAGATTAAATCAAAATACTAAGCAGGTAAAGATGTCGGTGAAAATTATTGGAAATATAAGGTTCATTATTCAGAAAAGCAGAATTCACCAAATCTATATCTTAAATGGTTAAGAATAAATGTGAAAAGATTTCAAATGACAGCCTGACACATCCTCAAACAACAAGAGGCATGCATAAGTTTAATAAGAGATGAGAGCTCTCCTTAGTACCACAATTTATACTTCTTGGATGCCAATGCACCCATGAAGTGTATATAAGCCAATTTGATCAACTTTTTTATATAATAGCATAAATATGGCATGAAAGATTGAAGGATGAGAAGATTAATACTTTGCCCAATTACTAAACAATTTACGTCATTGCTTTGATGATTTTGGAGTCGATTCCATTAAACCATGTCAGCTATTGATTCAACACACTTCCACTGTAATATCCAAGTAGATATTCTTACTTTCTCTATGTGAAGTAGAGTGGAGAAGGTTGCAGGAAATGGGGTGAAATTTGTAGCAGCAAATCACAACATTAATAAATAAAAATTATCTACAACACTATGTATGTTAGAAAGGTTCACAGGGAGTTTCAAGAATGAAAAGGAGCCAGAAATTATATACTGAAGAATGAAAAGAGAGCAATTTGTAAAAGAAAGCAATGGTATCTAGAAAGCAATGGTATTATTAGAGACAGACAAATTTGTAAAAGAAAGCAATGGTATCTAGAACACCCCCCCCCCCCAAAAAAAAATAATAATAATAATAATAATAATAATAATAATAATAATGAATGAATGAATGAATAACTAAAAGCAACCAAAAAAATGTTTTACATATTAGTAGTCACATGATTGCACCTTGTTTAGATGGACGCAGAATCAGTCCTGCTATCAAAAGCATTCAGTGTAAGTTGGTAGCTGAAAAATTAAGTGATCATTAATGAAATTGGACAAGAAGAGCGTGGATGCTGGAAGCAAATGGTGATTGGTATAAAAATGGGAGTGAAGTGAGGTGATGGGAAACAAAAGATGAAAATAGATGCAACAGCTTTGGAACTGAAATTTTGTTGTTCACTCAAAAATGGCTGACAAAGTTGTTGAGACGCAAGTTTTATGTGTTACCCACCAGGATGAAGGTGCATGTTTTGATGGTTTTAGACTCAACCCAATCAATAATTATTGGCAGAAGAGTGGAGAAGGATGGAGGCAATTAGATGATCACCAAAATTGTTACAGAGAAGTGCAGCAACCACGATAACAATCACACAAAAGAGAACTTCATATGTTACGCTATAAGTATACCATACAACTACCATAATTCAAATCAGACATTTGCCACAGCATCCATCTATGCAAAATATGAGTGTGTGTGCATGCACGCACAAGTGCATATTGCTGTGTTTGGAGTTGGATTTGCAGCTAAGTAAACCACATTCAAGAATGCATTGGAATTTGTAAATCACACCAAAAAATTTAAAACTATTTTTTACATTAAAAGTAGGTTATCTGTAAGCTTAATTAAATCCATCAAAATTAAAGTTCAATTAATTCCAACCTCTGTGGCTGTGAATCCATTACGCCGAAGACCTTCCAAATTCAAACCACGAAGCTCAGCTCTTTCTCCAACCACCATCATGTACTTTGGGACATCTTGTGAAACCTTCAGGCATATGATATAAGTAAATGACATCAAAATTCCGTGCTGGTTATAGACTACTAAACGCATGCTCAGTCAGGTACTACATGAAGCTAGGACATGGTTATGCAACAAGGAAACCAGAATTTTAGCATTGTTTGGCTGTTTCAGACACTAATATGCATCAAGATCATTGATCAGACATTGGCTACATTTCCATGTTGGACAACCAACATCCATGTTAGGTTCCCTTTCACGGAAGAAGGCTTCACAAAATGATAATTGAAACCCAGATAAAAGGAAAAGATCATACCACAGATCCACCACCAACAAAAGAAAAGGAACCAATATGGCAAAATTGATGAACAACAATGGCTCCAGCAGTGTGAGTGTAATCCTACATGTGCAGCACTTGAATCAAGCATGACATATAAGATATAACTATAAAGAATGGGGCTATCAACCCTGACCATAATATCTAAAGACAAGAACTTACTTCCACAACAACATGGCCTGCTAGAAGAGTATTGTTAGCAAAAATGTTATTGTTGCCAATATTGCAGTCATGAGCAATATGACAGGAGCCCATGATAAGATTGTTATCACCAATAACCTACATAGAAAATACTAGTCAAAATTTGATCAATTTAAACTTCACATAAGTATGACCATTTTGCATAAAATACTACTAGCATCATTGCCGAACCGTTTTATCACTTGATTTTGAAGATCGGTGAATTGAAGTATGTTCTCTTATCTCGTTATTGTCTCCAATGTGAAGAAAACATTCATCCCCTGGCTAAATCCATAAAAAAAAAAAAGAAAAAAAAGAATTAACTGTCTTGTTCAAAAAACAGCGAAAGCCCATTTAAAATTCAAATTTGAGCTTCTATATATGTGCAAGTATATCCATGTGTATGTGCAATTTTGTCTGAATAAGACAGCAGTGCCATAGCAGTCTAATCTAACTCAAAAGTTATCAAGATCAAACGCCAAATAAAAAGATAGGATATATAATACATAGATGCCAATATACAAAAGTTCATTATTACAAAATTGCTTTATCAATCCAAGTGATTGAGCTTCTTCTTCTTTTTTCCTTAAAAAGAAACAAGACACAATAATCATGACATAAAATTTCCATAACAATCAGCGTTGACAGAGTTGTATGACAGCTTTTTGATCCGCAAGCAAAGGAGACAGAGAATAGCTAAAGGATAAGGTCATTCATAATAACATAAACATTGTAGTAACAAGGAAGTTTTATCCAGCAAAGAGTATTTCTAAATAAAAAATAAATCATAGTTTGTACATGTAATGTAATATACAGGCATATCCATAATCATAACTACTAACAAAAGATAGATGTATACACAAAAAAAGTAGCCCCAAATAAAAAAAGTTGAAGATCACTAAATGTCTAGAAAAATGCTTCATAAATAATGAATATTGCTTCACAAATATAATTTTGGTGACAAATGAGATTAAAAAATTAGCAGGAAAATGAACCTTGTATTTCAAATCCTGGCATTTGACACCGATGACAGCATGATGACCGATAACATTATTGCATCCCAAAACTGTACGTCCAGGAAGATGATCACCAACCACAGCTCCACTGCCTAACACAAACTTTATTTTTTTTTTTTTTCATAAAAAAAATAATATATATATATATATATATATATATATATATATATATATATATCCACATAGTAACAGTAATTAATCAGTGATTGTTGAAGTGAACTGACGGCATCAAAAGACAGTGATCCCCTATCTCAGTATTTCCGAAAACATGGCTTCCAGGATATAATCGACATCCATTTCCAAGCTTTACTGAAGACCCGATTGTGCAAAATGGACCAACTGAAACACCCTACACAAATAATAATAATAATGAGAATAATAATAATAGCAGCAGCAGCAATAATTATAATTTGTTTGTAGAACTAAAATAAGAGCAAAAAAAAAAAAAAACAGTGGCAGAATTATCAGCATGCTTCACTGATGAGATTGTTTACGTGGCCAATAATAGCGTTAGGGTGGACGTCGGCGGAGGGGTGAATGAAGTTAGGGTTTGCGTCTGCGGTGGCTTTAATCTCGCTTGAACAATCAGAATCAGCATCTGCATCTGCTTCTACGATCACAAACCAAAAGGAATACAACTAAGTTGTTGCAAACAGTTGAGTAAGAGTATTTATTAATTAAATTGAAGAAAGAGAGAGGCATCACATGGGAGTGTTGTTGTGGAGAACAAGTGTGGGATAGAGGGTGAAGCACTACTGCTACTGCGAGGATAGCCAAAAAGTGGATTGCAGATTTTTATTTTTATTTTGGGTTTGAGTTTGAGGAGGATGGAAGTTGTAGCTGCCGCCATCGATGACGATGATGAACTGGATACGTTCGGAGGGAAATTAGGAGTGTAATTCTGCCACTCCTCAAGTTATAAATTAGTTCCTCAAGTTTTAAACAATGAATTAAATAGTCCCTTCATGTTTAAACCACATGAAACTTGCTTCTTCTTCTTTTGCAGACTGGATGTACCTGATGGAAGTCGATCGAGTTCTCAGACCTGGTGTTTTCACAAATCAATTCCTGTCCAGTTTTTTTTGTCTATTGATTATGAATTCAAATCAATGCCCTTTTCAAACACATAAATTGATTTCATCTTTAAACTGAATTCAATTTCAAAAATTCCAAACAGCTTTCTATATTAATTGAACTCACAAAAATATATTAGTATTTTATTAATTGTAGAAATTATTTGTTTTATTGGATAATAATATCTAATACTAACAATATAAATGAATGATAATTAAAATTAAAAATAATATATTGTATTTTATTTTCAAATATAAATCAATTAATTTATTGAATTAATAATAAATTAAATTATTTTATTTTATTTTATTTAGAGTTATAATTTATATTTATACCAACATATTAAAAAACCTAATAGATCTCATACAAAAAAATCGTTGGTCAAAAATTAAAATGAAATAATTAAGCAATAACACCTTAATTGAAAATAAATTTTAAAAATTAAGAATTAAAATATAATTAATATAGTAGATTACAATTCTAAATCTAAAAAAATCAAATAAAACCTTAGTTGAATAAATTTTTAAAATTATCTTGAAATAATATATGATATAATTCAAGAAACAAATTGATATTGTGTCATTTTATAAATAGAATATTATGTCTCGTATTTATATATAGAGAAAAACTATATAAATTACAAAAAACATGACAGAAAAACACCTGAAACACAAAACAACGATATAACACTGAAAGTCATATATGCTTAAATTTGTAACAACTCAACATTTAAAAAAATTAATTATATCTCATGAACAAAAACTTAATGTTAAAGTAATCTTCACACAAAGTTTAAAGAACCCTAAATTATTTAACAGGATCATTAGAACTTTTAAAAAAAAAAATTAAATTTCTATTTCTGCTGAGTTTATATATTTTAAGAAACCTAACAATTCATGTACTAGTCAGAATTCATAAATTAAAAGTTAAAGATTCCAATTTGTTTATTAACTCAGAATCTTGTCTCAATTTTGTAATTTTAAGTTAAAAATTATTCCTAATCAAATATATTTATAACAGTCAAAAGTTGTAAAATTGCTTAAACTAATTTGCAAAAATCTTGCTAAACATGGCCTTACTCGCTCACCACCTCGTGTGTGTGTGTGTGTGTGTGTGTGTGTGTGTGTGTGTGTGTGTGTGTGTTGTCATCTTACTCCCTTGTATTTTGAGTTTCTCATTTATGCATTTATATCATGAGTTCACCCCTACTTGTCTGAAGTCAGAACATAAAAATGAATTACTAGAGAAAATAGCACATACATGACAAATTTCGCAGCCTTTGCGTACCGCTATACATCCAAAAAATAAAAATAAAAATAATACAATGAGTTCTTCATATTAAATCAGGACGAGCTAAGGAGTGAGAGTTTTAACTGGTATGCAGTAAATTAGAACTCTTCTCTAATGCCACTCCAATGACCTGCCAAAAAACTAGCTTCTCCTCCGTTCTCCTTGTTGCCTCCTTACACTGGTGCTTTCTGTGAAATATCTATGAGATTTGTTGAATTCATGACAATGTCACCAGCTTCCAACATCCGGAGCACCTTTACAAGCAAACAAAATGATATACACACACGGGCGCGCATATGATTTGTAGTAAGTACATCTATCTGTTAATTATCAAGTTATGCATGATCATATGCAGTAACAACAGTAATTAAGCAACATAAACTGAAGCACCGTTCATTGGATAAGCTCTATCATTCACTCTCCTATATGTACTATCCAGTAGTGGCAAGGTCTGACGATGAATTATTTTAGGTTTGAATGCAGATGGCTGAACATTGATTGCAGCAACTTCTTATCAGTGAATGCTGTACGCCAACTACTAATAGAAGCATCCAGGGAACTAACTTTTATCACAATTTGGCTCCAAATTAACCTAAAAGCTCCTTTTGACAAAGACTGCAAGTCGATGCCATCAGTTTCCTCATTACTTCTTTTTCTGCTACTTTTCAAGCATTGTCTGCAGCTCAGCAGTAAATCATTTATTTCAACTTGATTAAGAATTGGCTACAGAAAATGCTTGTTCAAGAAGTCATCGTTGTCATTCCTGGGTTGTGAATCAAATGATTAACTTGACAATGTGGAACCAACACCAAGAAACAGCCAGGTGCGCCTTCTGTGTTGGCCAGTGCAAGTGATTCTCACCATAAATTAGTGGTCTAATTATCATTTAACCAGGTGCATCCTCCCATCAAGCAGTGTTGTGATACTAGTTCAATCAAAGGCAATGCATGCTTAATAGTAGGCAATTTCTTTCCTATTTGTAAGCGTTGACATGGTTATGAAATAAATCTGCTCATCGCACAAAAATTATGGGATACAATGGAAGACTTGTAATGGAAATGGAAATTGATGCGTATTGGAAATTCAATACATGAAACAACCAGCAAATGCCTCAGCACCTTGTGATATACAATATAGAAATGCAGTTCATTCTCTAGAACTTTTGTAATTACCTGTGACATGCGAGGCCTTGAATGAGGATCCCGCTGTATGCATGATGAGGCACATTGCAACATGTTATGGACCTCTGGCTCTGAATAGCAGTTACTTAAGCGTGGATCAACCAGTTCATGAATAGCATGCTTTTCTAGGAGTGGACGTGCCTGCTCCAGATTTAATGACATAAGCAATTAACAAGAGACAAGACAAACCAGAGAACAATTCATTCTGTCTTTTAACAAAACAGGTTAAAACATCTTAATAAAAAAATTCATGGAATTTAACCACTATGTTAGATTTTCACATATTTAAAACTAGAGTTCTCGAACTGCTACCCATTCAGTTAGGCACTGTTGGCCTTTGGGTCGGTTTATGTCAACAGCTTTCCGTCCTGTAATTAGTTCCACCAATACTACCCCGAATGAGTAGATATCCGATTTTTCTGTGATTTGGCCTCTTTGAGCATATTCTGGAGCCAAATACCTGAATGAAGGCAGGGATTTTGCACTTAATTTCTAATAATTAGTAGATACAAAAGATGAAAAGAAAAAATAGGTATAATCTTACCCAAATGTTCCAATTATTCTTGTTTCAACCCCAATGTCTCCATTTGGCTGCCACCTTGCCAGTCCAAAATCTCCAACCTGACATACAAAAAATGGAAGCCAGATCAAACATCAATTGAACAAGCAAAAAAATGACAGGTATTTCATGAAACATGAATTAAAACAGAAGAAAACTGTACTGTGATGAGAAGAATGGTGATCAACAACAGAAAGCTAGCAATGAGGTCATAGAGACATATAAGAACATGACATACTAATGGTTCAAAATCATGGGTGACGAGGATATTGTTCGGCCTCATATCACGATGGACAATACAGCCGACTCTACATTCTTCATGAAGGTATCTCAACCCCCTTGCCGTTCCAACTGCGATTTTTTGTCGTACAGGCCATTTCAACAGATCTTGATCACATCCTTAAAAATTTAACACAGTTCTGTTAACCATCTTTCCCACAGAAATGAGAGGATTTATTAGTAAATCAATGTTTACAATTACATAAAAACAAGGGTAGCACATTTCATTTCTAATGGGAGTGTTATGTCTATCAAGGGAAATTTCCAGACCAAGTGATGCCATGATTGTTGGAAATTGATAAGCCAGGTGAGCTCGGTAAATCATTTTACTTCTAGTGATATTGCACTCATTGTACGAGAACTCACCAAAAAGATGTAAATCCAAAGAGCCATTGCAAATGTATTCATAAACCAGCAATCTTCTTCCGTCCTCCACACAGAATCCAATTAATGTCACTACATTTCTATGTTGTGCACAACTTAAAACCTCAACTTCAGAGCAGAACTCTATATCACCTTGAGAACTAGCCAATTTGTTTTGCTTTACAGCAACCACCTGGCCATTTGTTAGCATTCCTCGATGAACAGAACCAAATCCTCCTGTGGCTAAGAAATTTTCTTGTGAAAATCCATCTGTAGCATGTTCCAGTTCAGCATAAGTAAACCACTTAGGAGGACTTCCAAATATGGGAGTCTTGTGTCGACATACTGAACACAATGGAGGAGGATCAAGTGGAGCATTTGTGGACAAGGAAATTGCTTTTCTAACACTTTTGCTTAAGTTGAGATCAGTCCTGTAATTCAGCACTCCAATGTCAGGTTCTCGGTCAAGCTTAGATAAATTCTCCAGCATGTTTTTATATGTGGAAGCCAGATTGGTATCATTTGGCCTATTGAAACCCTCCACCAGATTTTTTGTAAGTTCACCACTAGAACTAAGAATGTCATCCATCCATGGCTGGAAATATAACCTTGTTGATGAAGGAGCCAGCTTTTCAGTATTCGAATCAGAGTCAGATTCGTAAAGGCTTAAATTTCCTTCAGTAATATATGAATGCTCTTTCTTCTGATTCCCATAAATTTCTGAGAGAAATAATGGTGAAGTCCCTGGATCTGAGCTTGACACTGATGATGTTCCAACATCTGTTGGAGTCAGTGATGATTCATGCTCTGGACTACTTGCAGGAGTCACAAATGGCCCTCTCAGTACATCTAGCTGTTCATGCTTACTGTCAAAGTCTTTTGAAGTTTCTTCTATATTGAATGGAAATGACAAAGGCATCTGGGGTTCCATCATTGGTGATCCAATCAAATTCAAACGAAGAACCTTTGCTCCAGAACGTTTCATAACCACAACATTGCATTTTAGCTCTCCCATGCAGCTTTTCTCCTCCTGCTTCAGATGTCTGTCAAGAAACATGAGTGGCTGTTAATTGAACAGGTAGAATAAGTGGAAATATCACCAATATCTCTGCTATAAGGTTTTTGAATGTCCAGAGAGGTAAGCTCATAATAACTGTTGTGATATCAATTACCATGAAGTTGCAAGCTATGATTCTAATATGCAAAAGTTTTCCAAGAAACAATGTCCATGTTTTAGCATGCAAGAAAATAAGGTTTACATTATTTTTATTACTTGTCCAATATAATCCAGTTAGATTGAGCCTTCTTCACTTCAGCAGCCACAACTCCAGAAGATGAGCTAGAAACAACTTTTACCCTGATTTTTATCTGTTCAAACAAATCAAAAGGTGGAAAAGACTCAATACAAGAAGGGAGAATGTTAAAACTTAATTCTGAAATCTAATTAATGCACCTTCTCAGGGTCATAAACATGATGGAGATGAAGCATCATTTCAGAGAACAAATCCGAAACATAGTCTTTTTGATCCAACCAGGTTCCTGATTGGGACTTCCAGTGACCAGTAGTGCAGTCACTGGTTAATCTTGAGAATCCCCACAACTTTTTACCTGGAAAATAATATTTCATCCACACCAGTCACCAATGTCAACCTTGAAGTCAGTATAAATGGACACAGATGAAAGTGAGAAAATAAACACCACAGGTCCTCAACTCAACATTGCAACATGTTTGATTAGATTCAATGTATAGTCAAGCTTATTACTGAGAATTCAAGTTCAACATTGGCCAGTAGCTGGTCCGATATAACTATGCTGTCTTTTGTAGGTTTACTAGAAGGTCTGTTAACACCTTGAGACCGGAAAATGAAGTAAAGAACCAATATTGGATATGGCATTACAGTTAGTAAATCAAGATAATTTGACACCCTAAGTTATCCGTGTGTTCCCTTTACTAAAATTTTGGAATTGAAGGATTTAAAAGACAAGATGAAGTTCCTAAGCTCAAACAAACTTTTCATCGAGCCATCTAAATCTGAAGATCATCTGTGTTCTGCTATTTCTCGTGTTAAGAAATAAATTATCGCAAGATGGACAAAGGCTATATATTAGTGATGCAGAATTTATTAGCAACATAATTCTGTGGCATATCCACCAAATTCATACAAGAAGAATCCTTTATTCACAAAGATATTAGTCTAAGTATCACATGAAATGAAGCCCAGCAAACAAAGGAAAAGGCATTTATTGCTAAACCATCAATATTAGAATTTTTCTAATGATTATGTGGGGAGGGAGGAAGAAATAAAGAGCATTACTCTCAGAGTGAGCAGGGATGACAACCAGCAATTTAATGAAGTCCCCAGGTTGAACAACATGAGTCAAAGCCCACACCAAAGCACTCCGTGGTATCTCTTTAGACGCCTTAACAGCAACCACCACCACTTTCCCAGCAACCACAACTGACGAAAATACTTTCTCATTCATATCTGTACCTTACACCACCAGCAAATTACCAAAAAAAAGACATTCTAAAACCCTCCACCTTGTTTAACACAACATTCCATAGCCACAAACCCATCAAAATTCCGCAAAAACAAAATCATTGAGACTGCATTTTCAACGTGACACAGAAACCAAGATACCTCCAAAGTGGCAATTGACATGCGTTTTTCCCAACTGGGGTAGTTTAATTTCATGTAAACTACTTTGGATTAAGCAAAACTAGCGTAGCATACCAGTTCTTGCAAAGCACAAGTTTCTTTCTTTTTTTACTGTTCATGCAAAAAGCGTGAGGATTGAGGTTGTAAGAAAAGAGGGGATCGACACAGAAGCTGAAGCTGGGGGTTCGATGACATTCCACTCCGGCTTGTAGATAATTACGAGAGGCAAGGCATAAAACAAACAAAAAAGACAAATGGAAAGAGTCCGTTTTGCTACACGACACTAGCTTCACACACACACACACTCATAAATCATACAATTTTACGGTGAGTTTTTCCACGATGTTATTTTACATCATTATTGTGAGTAAATTATAACATATACTCCAAGTCTCAAACATCTAGGATACTTACTTTAGAACTATTTTTTTGTTATTAATTTTTTTAGATTGCATCTCTATATGCAAAAATACAAATATAGGAATAATTTGGGGTAAATCAAAATAAAAAAAGAATAAAGTATGAAACTCAGAGTAATTTCATTACCAATTAAAATTTTTATTCAAAAATTCATTTTATCCCCCTCTTTTCTCCTTTCAACCTTCACAATCCCTATAATTTTTTAAAAATCAATTATAATCCAAAAGTTTTTTTTTCATTCTTTGAATTTGAAAGAATAGAGAGAAACTCCTCAAATTCAAGCAAAGACAGGAAAGATTGTCGATTAATATCGATTTTAGGCACAAAAAAATTGATATTAATATCAACGAGTTCCTTTCAACAAAAAAAATTTGATGGTGGTTGTTTTAAGCTTCAATATTGACTAAAACAACATATCAAAGCCAAAAACTAAATTTTTTACCTAGTTTGGTTTTGTGTTCTTGAACCATTTTTTAGGTTTTTTAACTTGATAAATTAGTTTTTTGATGTTATAAAAAGTGTGTTTTATGTAAAAATAGGTCAAATTGGGTTTTAACCCAAAAAAACAACTTATGATTTTTTGGCCATCAGTAGTGGTCGGAATTTAGGGTAAAACAGGAGACGTTGCGCCTATATTTTTTTAAAAAAAATTGTCCACCCTTGCAAAAAAAATAAGGGGTTTTGACACCAAACTTAGGCTAGAGGCCCACATGCTTGGTTCTTCTTTCTTTAAGGCTCAGGCGTGCTAGGCCACCTAAGCATAACCTATTTAAAAAAAAAACATTTTGTCCTTCAATTGTTCTTAATTTCAATTACATCATTTAATCTTAAAAAAAATTCCTCTATTTTTGTTTTCATATATTTAGCAAAAAGATAAATTTATGAAACAAATTATAAAACTCATTGAAGTACATGACCTGAGTCACGGATTTATCAAATTAAGCTACGAATTCCGGATTTATCCAATAATTTATCATCTTTTTTTTCTTTTAATCTCATCATTTAATTTTTTTTTTAAAAATCTCTAGTTTTTATCATAGTTAGGTAAAAAAAATTAAATTATTTAACTCAATGGAGTTATATGATCTAAATCACGAGTTTGACAAGTTAAGTTATGAAATAAAGGTTGATCCAATATATTTTTATCTCTATATTTTTTTAAAAATATATATTTTAAATTAGTCTTTGTTATATGATTAATTGGTTTCAATTTGTTTTTTATAGGGTTATCATGATTTTAAAACTGGGTCACGGATTTGACAAGTTAATCAAGGTTTACTTAGATTGATTTAATATGTCATAGTGTCAAAAACAATTTTGAATCCATGTCCTTGGATTTTTTTTGGTCATCAACATTTTCTTTGCATTAAAAAAAATTGGTTCGACCTACAACATAGCACGAGGCAGTATCCTAGTTTTTACTAAATGATTTAGTATTATGTACTAAATCACTACTCACGCTGTGTTACAGGTCAGATCAATTTGTTTTTAATGTAAAAAAATATCCAGGAGTTGTTAATGTGTTTTTTAGCAGAAAAAATTAAACTATATTAAGATTGACTTGATATAGCTTGGACAACTTGACAAGTTTAAAAGCATCTCGAAAAATCGATAAAAACGTAGTTTAACTTAAAAAAATCAAAATGAAATATTTTTTTAATGAAACAAAAATCTTAAAACCAATCACATTTTCGAGTTTAGTTACAATGTCAAATAATTTATCGCGACCTAAATATTTTTTTATGTTAAAAAAAACTTTGGTCCCCTCCTAATATAGTGCAAGCATGCAAAGTAGTTTGAGTTTTCTTTACTAATGTAATATCATATAACCTTTTACTATCTTAGTGCAAGACATTTACGCTATCTTTCACTAACACATTTATTTTTCTTCGTGTTTGTATGGGGTTACGGCCCAAACGAAGGCTGGTCAAAATTCAAAAAATAATTTACTTATTTTTTTATGTTTTCAAATTATTTTGATGTGTTGATGTTAAAAATAAATTAAAAAAATATTTTGGTTCATTTCTAAGCAAAAAACACTTAGAAAAATAATTGCTACCACACTCCCAAACACCTCATCATTTCTTGAAAAAACTCTTGTTTGCCAATTATTTTTTGTGTACAAGTACATATGTATCATTTTGGATCCAATTTTTTTCCATGTATTTTTGAAAGCTAGACATAAGAGGCTCGTTATAAGTGTGTGAGCCTAGATAAAAGCGGAAGGATTTAATGACCATTAGTTGGCCAAGGTTACCTAGCTGGAGCATGTCTAAATGTAGGATTTTAGGTCAACTTAACTTGGTACTTACCTATTACAAGGATAAATCATATATGTAGAGTATGTATAATATGCATACAGGGAAAAATATAAAATATAATATTCTATTTATAGGAAAAAAACTGATAACTTTATTAATGATAAAATATCACTTTGTCCCTTAAAAAAATATTACATATATTATTTCATGATAATTTAAAAAAATTATGTAATCTAGCCTTTGATTCTTCTAATTCTAGAATCATAATCCTCTATATAAATTAAATTTCAGTTCTCAATTTCTAAAACTTATTTACAATTAAGTTATACTTAATTAGTCATTCAAGTTTAATTTCTTACCAAAGATTTTTAATGTGTATGACCAATTAGGTTCCTTATATATTGACTAAAATATAAATCATAATTTTAAATAAAATAGGATTAGATAAATTAAATAATTTAACTTATTATCAATTTGAAAAATTAATTAATTTATATTTGAAGAGCAAATACAACATCTAGTAATGTGTCATGATCCTCCAAATATCAAGAAAGTCATAAGTGGTTCGACTTAACATTTTAATGATTAATTTCTTAGCGTAATTATTATCCCTCTATCTAGAGTGTTTTGATTTATACATTTGAGTATGAAATGTGTTTGTTATGTCAAATTATGTTTGTTCTCAACACCATATTAATTGATTCTTTGAATAAAATTGAAACCCTTTTCAAATCTCATTCCACTCTGGGTAATGATTTCTCAATCAATAATATTTGAGAACAGGTGGAATATTTTTTTTAATTTACATATGATGATGAATCTTTTATTAATTACTCAAATGATTTCATATAATTTATATTATATCTAATATTTGCTCTTTTTTTTTACCTTTGATTAAGGCAATGTATAGTTAAAATCAAAGCATAATATTCCTTATATAAGATAACTTGATGTCCTCAAGTTTAAGGATCACTTACAACACTATTACGTGAGTTTTTTTCATAAATACAAGTGATTTTTCCATATGGAACCCTCATGCTAGTTAGTTTAGTGTACATGTCATATGACAAACACCTATACATTAGTTTCAAGTACCCCTCACATCTCAACTTATGAGAACAACTATTTTCTTTCATAAAAGAAATAACATAATATGTATTAATCTCAATGGTTTCATAGAATATCGAGTCTTAATAGAGTATTGATAAAGAACATTTAAGTATGATTTTTTGATGCAATATGAATCCTCATAATTATAATTATTTTATAATTTCTTTTAAAAAGTATTTTTTTTATTTTAATAACTTTATCTTTACTCTAAACTTATTAATCAATCAAAAATAAAATTAAAGATAAAGAATGTCTTTATTAATGATAAATATATTCTGCATAAACAAAGTCAATGTCACATGTAGCAAACTGATTTACTTTAGGGCACATACACTAACAAATAGTTCATTCGATTACTAGAAAAGATGGCAAGGCCCATACTTGGCTAACCTCTAAGTTTTCGATATGTATTATGTGCCTTCAAACTACCTAACTACTAGTGAGGGTGAGTAGCTGATATAACCAGTCAAACCAATCAACGAAACCCATACTTTGTCACCACAACTTATAAGATAAGACAAACTACCCATCTAAGAAGCTTTTCCACTTGAAATTACTCCAAGGGAGTGCTTGACATTTTTCACCCATGCTTTCATTCCATTCTGCGCTTAAAATCAGCTCGAAGGGTTTCATGCTAAACCACTAGAAATTATTAAAAACTTCTCTTGATATCTTCAAATGACTAACTATCCACATAAATAAAAAAGAAACATTGCATCACATCACTCCTTTTCCATATAGTCTACAATGGTTTAAGGATAAGAATGTTTTAGTTAAGATAGCTAAGGTGAGGTTATTTTTTATCTGTTAATATTCAACGAAGGCTTTGGCAGCTTCAATATTAATAATCCTAGCAGCATCTAAAGGAAACAAAACTAACTCGAAGATGGCGAAAGCAACTGCCTAGTATTTTTCTTCTTTTAGCTTTCCATTTTCTTTATTCGTCTTCATCTTATTCTCAATCAACTTCCACTTAAATCCTCCATTCAACATCCTGTAATAATCAACTTGGTTTAGATGCAATAATTTTGCAGCTCCGACAACTGTATTCCTTGTCTGAAATATGCTTTATGAGCGTCATTTGGGAAACTTAAAATCTAGGTATACTCTTCAATGGTGGGGGTCATGTCAACATCTCCAAAAATAAAACATCTATCACCTAGATTCTATAAGTGCATTAAGGCATTGACTGATGAAATTTGAATTAGAATCCTTATTAGGTGGGCAATTCTCTCATATTTTCGCTTAAATAAAGTTTCATTTACATACCCCAACATTGACATAAGCTTCTTTTATGTTTTTCATGGAGTAATGTACTTTGGTCATGTATAATAATTCCCCAACCTCGATTCTTGATCAATCCCTTTCAACTAATTGTATTATCTCGGATCTTTCCCCGAACTTAGAAAAGGTCATAAAAGTTATGATTTTAGATTAAAAACCTTGCAGAGTTTAGGATTTTAATTAGGTTTGTCCTAATGTAAAATGAATTATTAAAAAGTCTATGCTCTAAAAGTAGGTTTTAGGTTAGTCTATGCTCTATATGAGGGGTAAGCTTTCTATATAGTCTAAAAAAGGGTCTATAATCTACCCAATAACCACCTTTTGTGAAAGTAGTATAGGGATTTACAAGAAATGGTTGAGGCACAGTGTGATCACCATTACCGAGTAAACGCTCAACTCATAGTTGGATGTTTCACAAATCTAAACTCCGATTGAAAGTCATGAGACAAACTGCTACTCCCCACCTAATATAGAATTCAGTTTATTTAAAAATTAAGATGTATAAAGGTATTATTCTATACCAGATGCATAAGGAGTATATAAAATGCATGTTAGAGTAAAGAAATATGTTATAATTAAACAGAAAAAAATAAACAAACAAGCAAACAAGCAAAGCTCGGTCCAATCAAACAAGGTTTTCCTAGTGGAGTCGTCATCTTGTTGTGACGTGCACGATATCGAATAGTAGGGCTATATCTTGGAATTGAAATGGGGCTTTTTTGTTTAATCATAAAGTTATTATTATAGGGTTCAAAAGTCATCACCTAATATCATAGTTACTAGAAAACCTAATGGTCTGTAAGAGTTTGGGTAAGGGGACTACTTGTGCAAGGGAAAGACGAATTATACCCAGTACACCCTACCTAAGGTAATCTACATTATTGTTTGATTGTTTTTCTAGGTCATGTTTCTATCCATTGGTCTCATCTAAGATTCAAGATAAATCTTCTTTTATAAGGAAGTCTCTACATTATCGGGTTAAATCCTAACCATTCTAAGGCCCAGATTTATCATCACATTTAATTTCCTAGGTCTAGTTAATTCCTAACATTTTGAACAACAAACTAATTGTTATGAGATTTTTGGTATTTTGACCAAACCTTAATGAATAATCATAAATCGGTTACAATATCTATTTTACACTTCTTAAAACATGATAAAAATGTAATTTTATATTTTTTAGAAAATATGCATAAAAAACCTTTAGGATTTGATTGTTTGCACGAAAACAAAATATTTTTTGTTTTCTTAAATAAAGTTAATTTTTGGATTTTTTGGATTTTTTTTTAATTTTGGAGAAAATTAGATATTTTTTATACCGAGTTTGGATCTTATAATGTAAGTCTATGGTTCAATATTAAAAAAATTGTTAAAAAATACACACAACGGACCCATAATAAATTTTAAAGATAGGTTTTTGAAAAATTTAAAAATTTTCCTTTAAAAAAAAATAGGTCAGACCCAGCCCAATAGTGTTGGATGGGCTGCAACTGGTCTAGCCTGTCCATGCCACATGGATGCTAGCCCAACTCAATGACTATGTGAATTATTTTGTTGCAGAACGTAAATTCATGTTCTGCATGCAGATGGTAGAAGCATGAGAAGATTTATGGGGGGGAAAGGAAGAGAGAAGAAGGTTACCTAGCATGGAGAGGTGTAGCTGCTGTGGATGAGAGGTTTAGTGTAAGGATGATAAAGGTTGATGTGATTGAGAAGAAAAGAAGAAGCTGGTGTTAGCGAGATTGCTCTTGATGCCTGTGAGAATAAAAAGTTACAAGGGTGTTGGGTCGCTGTTAGTCACGACGTAGAGACTGAAGATGTTGGGATTCACGATAGAGAAGATGGTTGAAGCGGTGGTAGAGAGGAAGAACAATGCTGAAAAAGGCTAGTTGTTTTTGCTCACTTTGCACTTTTCTTTCTTGCCCCTCAATGCTCGAAAACCACTTTTATTTATAGGGGTGAAAGAGGGATACCTTGCCATTATTAGGGACCAATCTTGGCTATCATTCAAACGGGAAGGATCTTAATCATTGGCTCTAAGTCATCATCATGAGCTGCAAAAACTTGGCTGCTAAAGGTTGATAGGCATAGCCTTTTTGGGGCAGCGTCGCGATTGTTGTAAGGGCAACCAACATGTAAGAATTATGCTGGGGTATAGTATAATATCAGACCATCATAGTGGTGTATTGTTTGTTCGGTTTGGTGGAGAGATGAAGTATTAAATACTTTAGAAAAGTAGCCACCCGAGCAGTCTTTCGGGTATAAAAGCTTGAAGATGATAAACATTAGCCAAATGACAAGTCGTTTGGCATCATTTTTTTTTAGTTTTACATCGGTCAAAATGACATCGTTTTGTGCCAAAACAAACCATTTTAGTCAAAACACATCATTTCATTTAAATGAAATGACACTGTTTTGACTTTCTTAAGGTTTTCATTAGAGATTTGACTAAAATTCAATTTAGTCCTTCAACTTTTGATTTCTTTTAATTGCATCCCTAATTGACTTTAAACTTTTAATTTTATGTGATTTTACCCTCGCCGAACTCCAATATCAACCCTGAATTTCAGCGTCTTTTTCATTTTGGTTTTTAGTTTTGAATTTATACAAATTAACCCTCCATTGACCATTAAACTTTTAATTTGCTTCAATTTTACCCTTGTTTTCAACCAAATTGAGTTGTTAGAATTTAGCATTTTTTTGCTAGAAAGGTCTTTGATTATGATTTTTTTTCAATTTAACCCTTAATTGACCTTAAATTTTTATTTTCTTAGAATTTTGTCCTTGATTTCAATCAATTAACTTTGTAAAAATTGAGTTTTGATCATTTAAAATCCTAATTTCTCGATTAAGCCCAGATTGAGCTTCTAAACTTAATTTTTCACCAATTAAGTCCCTAATAAAATTAGTTTGACACATTAAAAGTATAATTAAGTCCTTACACCTAATTAAATATTTTAATTTGATCCAAAATAATTCTTAAACATAATTAAGATTTTAATTTGGCTCATGATTAAATCAAATTGGCCTATTAAAAGTCTAATTAAGTTCTTATACTTAATTTTTATGCAGATTCATCTAATAATCATTTAATTTGATCTTAAATCTGCATTATCTTTTCAGTCTTACGTATAATAGGGTATGATTAGGATCGTAATTCCATCCAAAAATTTTAGCTTAATTCTTTTACATATTTGAAACCCTCCTCAACTTATTTTTGTCAAGTTGTCAATCTTCTTGTTATTATTACTTTTATTTTTTATTTTTATTTGAAAAGAAAAAAAGGTAAATTTGAGGGAGAACTCAAAAATGAGTTATGACAATATATAAGAAATAATTAATGATGTTCTATTAATTACTCTTCCAGACCACTTTTAAAAAAGAGATAGACACATGAAAAAAAAATCAAATTCAAAATTAATCAAAATTAATAAGAATATTTTTATGTAGGTTCTCTTTCATCCTTGTATTTACTTCTTTGTTAAATTGAGTTAAAAAGACTAGCCAATAGGATATTACTAGATATTTTCTTAGCATTATAAATTTTTTTTCAATCCAATTCCGCAGTATTCCCTCACAACCTACTCTCAAGGGTTAGACGGTGTTTGAGAATGTGGTTGTTGTTGCTTTTCAAATAACTTTTCGTGTTGAAATGTATCAAAATGATGTTTTTTCATTTTTTAAAAATCATTTTTGAGATCAGCATGTCAAAACAATCCAAAACTTATTTTTTTTTTAATTTTTTGTAAAATAAATTAAATTTTTTGAGAACGTGGTTTGCACCACATTTCCAAACTCTCCAAACGAACACTTGTGCTCAAATAATTTCTATGATAGGCTAGAGTCATCCCTTTAAAATTTTGTATTAATAATTAAGTGGGTGTTTGTTCCCAAAAATAATTTGTATGTGTGAAAACATTTTGCAAGGAAAACATTTATTTTAATAAATAAGATATTTTTTAATATCATTTTAGAATATTTTGTTCTTGATTAATATACAAATTAGTATCTTTTATTAGAGAATGGACATTTTACATGGATATTTTTTACCTCCTAATTGGTGGCAACGCTAGCATGATTTAATTATTTGTTTTTTTATTTGGGCCTTCCCCGACACAACCCAACCAATTCAGCAGGCTCGGAATCATGGGTTGGGCTCCGCGGTTACTTATACAGAAAGGAAGAAGCGTATTAAATGTCATCTTCTTCACACAGATATATGACGGGGACCGGAGGGCATGGATGTCGGTGCCAGATTGAAGAGGGAAGACTATAAGCGAACCAAGCACGACTCCAGCTTCTCCAAATGGCAGGTTTGATAATTTCTTCCTTTACAATTTTGTTACTTTTTTAGTTTCTTGCTTGCCGTTGAAAATTGGCTGCGAAAAACAAGTGTTTTAAACTGCTTTATATATAATATGCCTGCCAAATGGAATCTGGGGTCTTCATATTTTTTTTCCAGATCGGTTTCTCACGCTTTCAGTTTGTATACATTGATTCTTTGTATACATGATTCAGCTTCTCATTGGCCCTTCTGACTGGCAAGACTATTTCTTGGGGAAGGAAGGAGCTTCTCGATATAGGATCCACAATCTCCCAACTACTTCTGGCCCGGGACTATATGAGCTTGGTATTGCTGTTCCTCGCTCTGGGCTGTCGCGGCGTGATGTTGGCAAGCTTGTCCGAGATGACATAGTGGTGGTTTACCTTGGACAAGCTGACAATGTTAGAACCCGACTCCAGCAATACGGTCGTTCAGGTGCCCATTTGGGTAATACTTACTCAACTGGCCATGTGAATGATTCTAAAGATGATTCTCTTCAAAAAGGGCTAGGTTTATTTGAAGAGATATTCTCAAGAGGCCAGTCCATTGTGTATAGATGGGCTCCTGTAAGTATTGCCTTTTACTGTAAGAAAAGTTTATATTAAATTTTCTCACTTAGATGTCAATGATAAGTACATTTATAGTGGCAGCTGAAATTATGCCCTGAATAATCATTTAGGTTTTAAACTTTTGTGAAATTATTGGGACAAACAAGTTTTTGTAGGATCAAACATGGTGTTTTTTAAAGAATTTCCGGTCTTTTATTCAATGATAGCATTATTGAATTAGATGTCTAAGATTTCCTTAGTTTCCATTCTTTTGTGTGCATGGTAGTTATAAGAGCACAAAGGAGGCAGGGAGGTAGTACTCAATATCCTCCCTCTTTTAGAGTTCTAGGCTTCAAAGTTGACTTAGGGGATGAAATTATGCATATCAACAGTTCTGCCAGATACTTGTATATACATATAAGATAAATCCATATTCACCACCTGCAATTCTAGTGCCTGCATTATAAATTCTTGGGCATATAAGAGGGATATGTGCAAATCTTTTGGCATGTAAATTTGGAAATGTATTTCATCTTTCTACACTGTTTTTCCTGAATGTTGAACAGATGAAAGATAAGAGGGATGCTGAGGAAACGGAAGGTAAGCTGCTTGGCACTTTTGATTACGCATGGAATAAAGGTAGTAATGGTACACGCCGTCCCAGTGATGTCCTTCAGAAACTCAATTCAAGGACAGCTAGACCTCCAGATATTTTTCAATGGCTTCCATTTTCCAGTCACAAACTAGGAGGTATTAAAATCAAAGCAAGCAAGCCTCTTTCACCAGAAAAGCATGCTGGTTTTGGTGATGAGGATAGCAAAAAATTATTCTTTGGAATTTTTAAGCTCAGCAGATCACAGCCTAGGCTAGTTACAGATAAATATGGCATTAATGAGGACTCCGATTGTAGATGTGGATTCATCATGGTTGATGGTATACCATGTAGAAGGCCACCAGTTCCAGGGGGAAAGAGATGCGAGGAACACAAAGGGAGGAGAGTTTATGGATCCAGTTACAAATCCATCGCACAAGGAAATTTACATTATCCACATGGAGCAAATCTAGATTCCACAACTCACAATGACCGAGAACATGAAACCACATGTGGGGTAAATTTAGGTGATGGGACTTTTTGTAGGAAGCAAGCTGTGGCAGGGAGGAAAAGATGTGAAGAGCACAAGGGGATGCGGGTTAACACCTCCGTCTTAGAGCCAGCAGCAGAAGACAAAATCCATATGTCTGCCCCCAGTTCGGTATTCAATTCTTTTGCTGACGGCGTAAACAACAATGCCTCATCTAAACATAATGCAGATAGTACCTGGCAATGTGGATCTTCAAATAATCCTGTCAAGGAACATTTTCCCAATACTTGTGGAGTAATGTTGGGAAATGGTTCATTCTGCAGAAGGCAACCCATTCTGGGAAACAAAAGATGCTGGCAGCATAAAGGCCAGAGGGTTGAATGTAACTTGTCTGGGGTAGACAGTTCAGAGCCAGCAGTAGAAGACAAAATCCGTATGTCTGCCCCCAGTTTGGTATTCAATTCTTTTGCTGACAGCGTAAACAACAATGCCTCATCTAAACATAATGCATATAGTACCTGGCAATGTGGATCTTCAAATAATCCTGTCAAGGAACATTTTCCCAATACTTGTGCAGTAATGTTGGGAAATGGTTCATTCTGCAGAAGGCAACCCATTCAGGGAAACAAAAGATGCTGGCAGCATAAAGGCCAGAGGGTTGAATGTAACTTGTCTGGGGTAGACAGTTCAGAGCCAGCAGCAGAAGAAAAAATCCGTATGTCTGCCCCCAGTTCAGTATTCAATTCTTTTGCTGACAGCATAAACAACAATGCCTCATCTAAACATAATGCATATGGTACCTGGCAATGTGGATCTTCAAATAATCCTGCCAAGGAACATTTTCCCAATACTTGTGGAGTAATGTTGGGAAATGGTTCATTCTGCAGAAGGCAACCCATTCAGGGAAACAAAAGATGTTGGCAGCATAAAGGCAAGAGGGTTGAATGTAACTTTTCTGGGGTAGACAGTTCCTCGCTGAGGTTCGATGCACCAATTTGTGAGGTTACATTACGTGACGGTTCTGTCTGTTTGAGAGCCCCTGTTCAGGGGAGGAAGAGATGTGACCAGCACAAGGGGATGAGAGTCTCCACATCCTATCACTACTGAGAGGTATTTGCCGAAATTTGTAGCCCCCTGAATAATGTAATTTGTAGCATGTTGTCCTTGATATGGTTGTGCGCTATGGCACAAAAGGAACCGTAATAGCCAATTTCAGCTAATATGAGTTTGGGGCATGGTTGTTGTAGCATGTTGTCCTTCAGAGATTAGGACAATGGTTGTATATTTTCAATTGCTTGACACTGTGCCTTTGTACTGCTGTTGTAAAATGTGAAGACTTTGCTGCACTGCCATTATCACCACCGGTTCTCAATACTCTTTGGTTCCACCTTCTTTATTTCAATCTGTTTACCACCAGGTTCACATTTTTGTCCTCAGTAAAGATTCATTCTACAGCAGCTTCAATGTCAAATGTGACAACCAAATCCCCTAAACCTTGTGATCTAGCGATCTAGTGTTCTCTCTCTGTTCTCGTCATTCCTTAAGCCTTCTCGCCTTTTCACTTCTACCACTGTGCCATTCAAGCTGCCGTATCAGAATACCACAAATCTCTTAAACCAAAATCTCAACCGATGTGCCCCACAACCAAAAAATAAAATGTCGTTTTTCACCGGAGATTTATCAATCTCTAACATGAAAGCCAAAATCTCATATCATATCCATCATATTTTTGCTAGATAACTAGTACTTTTGACAACTCTAGAGCTTGCGGTGGAAATTTATGACTTTGTATTCAACTAGCCATTTAAGTTTAACATAACATGCTTATAATTTCCTTGATGCATTATAGTCTTGATTAATCTTAAAAATAAATAAATAAATAATAAATGAATTTCAAAATTAGTTTTATCTTTATATTATATTTCACTAGTAAGAATTGATGTGATCTACTTGCATCTTTACAATAGTGTTGTGCATTTATGTAACTATCATGGATCAAATCTTTGGTAATGCTATTAAAAGCATTTAAGAGCAACTAAAGCTCATAGAAACATATATGACCAACATGTTTGAAAGATGTAAGCCTCCGGAGATTTTAAAAACATGTCACCTTAATGTCAATGAGAATTATAACAATAATCATTATATACATGTTCACAATGAACATTACTAATATGACCGGTTTGTATAGTTCATGAGATATTTCATTTTTAAGCTTCGGTTTTTTTTTTTTCAATTCATATAATACCCAACACTTTTTCATGTGTATTAACCTTAGTCTATTATAAAAACATTCATTTAATTATTCATTCATTAAAATATAATGTACATAACATTCTCATATGTAAAATACACTAATTTTCCTTAATAATTCAAAATAATAGCTAATCAAAGTTTCTTATTTCTTAAACACATTAAATCCAAGAGACAAGAACAAGAAAGAAAAGTTTTCTACTCACTTCTTTCCCTTCTCCTATTCTTCTTCAAAATCATCTTCCCTTAACAAAACAACCCTTGAAAATCTTCAATTTCCTTACTTAATTCTTTTCTAATCCCTCTTTGATCCTTTTATTGATCTCTCTTTGATGT
>Ga0325411_1000428_pt1 | contig 43933 bp, 34 predicted proteins | sample PopdelMetagenome_13_FD_206181 | JGI IMG/M metagenome (GOLD analysis project Ga0325411, IMG submission 206181) | Populus deltoides microbial communities from Bellville, Georgia, United States - Xylem-PdIQD-R4 | ecosystem: Host-associated > Plants > Phyllosphere > Stem > Wood/Secondary xylem...
TAAAATCTATTTGGTGGCGTCATGCAGTGTAGTTGAAACCGAGTTTCGACCCGACCACAGCTTTACAAAGGTTTGGTTAATCATATCCTTAAAAAAAGAAAGCTTCACCAGAACATTCATGTTTATGCACTCTGGTAGAACTATTCAATTGAAAATGTTGGAATGCCAAATTAAAATTAATAGCCGATACTATGAAAATAACACATTCCATGATACTTGGAAAAACAAATGAATGCACTGCACAAGCATGAGAAAATCTATCGGCATACAGGGAGTCGGTATTCTGTCTCAAGTAAAAATGGAAGAATAAATTACTCAATAATTATAATTATAAATTGGAAAATTACAATAAGAACGATTCTGAGACAGATTCGAGGTAGTCCGGAACTCCTACCAGAAAGAATTCTAGATTATTGAAAATGTTCACATGACCTTCAAGTCAACCAAATTGTCCTAATATTTGACTTGTTGAAATTTATTCCTTAAACACAACAGAATATATCTCCTGGGTTATATCCCATTAACCAATTTTATTGATCACATATCTTGCAATCTTTTAGCCAGTTTATTCGCCGTATACTTCGTAGCTGGGCTCCACCTTCATGGCCGTGATTGATGGTGACCACGGCCGGTTACACACCACCTGGTTCATCCCCAACACCTTCAGGTACCGAAGTAGGAGGAGCTGAGGATTTTGCTGCTTCTCTCTGATAAATACAATACAGGAAGCAAAAAATAAAGGTGAATGATCCAAGTTGCATAAGAGGCGCAAAATCTCTGTACCCTTTGCAGGATTCTGCTAGATTTTGTCAGAAATTTAATTATATTGCTACATCATGCAACTTGTTTGCCGGGAATAAACATAAACTGATGAGGTCAGGGACTTACTTTGCTTTCCAAAAACCTGCTGAGGCCCTCGAGACAGGTTTTAGGATTTCTAATCTTCATTAGTTCACCAGCAACTTCAGCTGGGCTAACTTGAACTTCTGAAATAAGCTTTTCAATGCGAGGAAAAAGATCGTGGTTCCATATGTCCAAGTAATTGGCTGCAAGCTGCTTGAAGGTGGAGAATGTGCAATATGAAAGATTAATGTGCATGTCCATTCGGCCTGCTCTTAGTAAGGCAGGATCGATTCGATCTTTGTAGTTAGTAGTGAAAACTATAACCCTTTCATCTCCACAGCAGGACAATAGGCCATCAATGGCGTTGAGAAGTCCAGAGAGTGTCACAACCTTTTCCTGACAAGAACAAACATAGCTTCAGTTCTGAAGTACCATGTCGTCGGGTATCTAACCTTAACCAGGCGAAATTAAATATATACAAGTCTAACAGTACTGATCTCCAGAGATTTGATACGTGATTTGACTAAATAAATAACAATATCTTAGACTTGAGTAGTTGAGAAAATACTTTTTATGTGGAATCGGAAAAGGAAATATAAAAGAATCCTACCTGAGGCTTTCTAGGAGTTTTATCAGGATCCGATGGATGCTCCCCGGCTTGACGATTCTGTAGCTCAATCGAGCAGTCGATATCTTCAACCACGAGAATTGAACGATTGGACATGTGAAGCAACAAAAACTCCAGGGAAGAATCAGAACTGACAGCGGACAAGTTCAAGCTGTAGATGTCAAAATTAAGATGGTTGGCCATGGCTGCTATCAAGCTTGATTTCCCAGTTCCTGGAGGGCCATACAATAAATAGCCCCGTTTCCATACCTTACCAATCTTCCTGTAATAGTTCTTTCCTTTGATGAATCTATCAAGATCCTCTATAACTTTCTGTTTGAGGTTTCCATCCATTGCTAGCGTGTTGAAAGTCATAGGGTGATCCAAGTTGATCCCCTTACAGCTCCATCCATCGCGTCCCCCGCGAGTAGTGTAGAACTTAACTACCCTGTTTTGATCCTTAATTTTCTTAGCCATTTCAATAATGTAAGGCAGATACTTGTTCCTGACCATACTCGCGTGTCGCTTATGAAAACGAAGTTCATACCATTTCAACTCATACTGGAGTGCTGGATTGAATTCACTGCAGTAAGACCACTTCATGTCCACACCATGGAAGGTGTCGGCAATCTTGCAATTCCTGTCGAGGCCATACGCCAGTGCCTTGATGTTTTCGTTCTTGCCAACCGTGATTCGTTGTGGCACAGATGATGTAGAGAAAGCATTGCTGCCAAGATATATCATCAAGGCATGAAAGAGATGGTTTTTTGATCCTTCATGCGAGTCGCTAATAACCATGGTGAGTTCTGAGGAAAAACGACTTGCTAATTCCTGCAAACAACTGCGTATTTCTTGCGGAACGAAATCATTGATGGAGCTACGTAGAATTGCAACAGAAGCTATCAGGGATAGACTTGACCCCATTTGCTCTTTTCTTGATCTTCTTCTTTTTACTGCTTGCCAGCCCTTCTTCTTCTTCTTCTGTGTTTTTTGGTATCTGTTGTTAAGATCTTCGATGGTGCATTCCTATTTATAACAGGAAAGAAAGTGCTAAAGACGTACGTCGATGTAAATGCAAAGACTAAGTCTAGAAAAAGAAACCAGTTTTTCCATGAACTTCCAGTGTAATCATGGGAAATTCTGCGCTGTGGATAAGGACAATACGGTTGCTGCTAGTGCAAAGAAGGTTACTTGGAATTGCAAGGTAGATCAAGTAGCAACTGATATTCTGATAGTACAAATTACGTTCGAAAGATGCTTCAATTTGCTAGAAATTGATTAATTCCTACATTCCTTTCCTTATTAAACTGAAAATCTGGAAAGGAGTGCATAAATTAATCGATCTAGGGGAGGCTTATCCAAAATAATAACTAGTAAACACTTACTAACTGATAGCTTGTAGAAGAGGTTGCTTGTAAGAATTAGTCTAACAGAGTCAGTGTAGAGGCAAAGTGCTAGAAATTGTGTGGAAGCATTTGACGGGGCGCCGAGTACTCTCCTAGTAATAAGATAACACTCGAAGGTTCAAAGCTCAGGTATGTACTGACTTGTAAATCATCGGTCAACTCAATTATGATTTAAAAAAATTAAAAATATCATTTTAGTTTTTTTCAACAACATTTTAGTGGGAAAAAAAATAATTAGTCCGAGCTAAATTTTAGATTAATAAATCACTAAGTTACCCACAAGATATTATAATACTACACTCCCAAAGCTTCAGAAAATCCCAAAAATTAAATGGGTTTTTCAAAAATAATTAAGAGATTATTTATTAACTATGAAATTTCAAATTATATATTTATATATGTGAAGTGTTTTTTATCTTGACTTATTCATGTGCCACTTAGCATGAAATTCCCGACTCTGTTGCCATTACATTACAATCCTGAAGAGTATCTCGACAAGAAAAACACTTTGAATTTATATTATTTTTTTGGCTGTGCTCAAATAAAAGTACTTTTCTCCTCACGTTATTGTTAATTTCTAGAGGTAGGTAGGCCGTGAAAAATATAAATCTATAAGTTTGTACGTGTATGACACGTTTACGATTTGACTAGGAATAATTTGTTGTCGGTATAAAAAAGTTGATCCAAAAATTCCTTTTTTTTTAAAAAAAAATTCCATTTTGTATCACATATTTTACCAAGTAAACCGGATAAAAAAAAAAAAGGAAGGCAGATTTATGATGCATATATACATATTTTACCATTTATTTAAATAATATAATTATTATTTTATCCTTTAAAAAAACCAATAGCATTAATGCTAGGGGTATTTTAATTTTTTTACATGACTAAAAAGATTAACCATGGGTAAATGTACCTTTTATAATTTTTAATACACAGTAAAACTATTTAATTATCCTCAAATTCAAATTTTTTTAAACTAGAATAAAATGATTTTTTTTTCATTTTCAAACACGGTAAAATAACAACTTTACCTTTGAAATATATATATATATATAATACGTTCAAGGGCCTTTTAATCTTTTCACTACAAGTTTTTGTTGTTGTTGTTATTACTCTTTTCATTTAAAGAAATTTAATCTTTTTACAAAGATCAAATGTTATTTTGATGGAAAAAGTTGTAGGTGCATGCGGGGGAGACGTCCGCAAACTCCAATTTACAAGTGTGGCGTCTCCTGTGGTAAAAAAATGTCCTTTCATTTTGTAGTTGGAATTATATCCATATTTTCTTCATATTGATGCAGTGTATGTCGATAGTAGTGGACAGTTTGTTGCCAGTAAGTCTTTCTATCTCTCTCTCTCCTCTTCCATAATTATAGTTTGGTCCTTTTTGTTATTGGTGATTCAACTTCAGTTTTTGTTCTTTTGATTTTTATTTTTTTTGTTCTTACCTCTTTTATAAAAGTCTTATTTGTTTTTAATTTTATTTTTCAATTCTAATTTGTCATGTATTATTTTTACTGACTTAATTTTAATTCTTTTGATTTCTTTTTTTTTTTCTGGTTCTTTTGTAAAGATTTCATTTGTTTTCAATTTCACTATTCGATCTAAATTTACTGTGTTTTATTTTTTCCAATAAAGTCTTCATTCTTTTGATTTTTTTTGTCTTTTTATTAGAGTTATTTTTCTTTTCAATCTCACTCTCCAATTAAAAATTTGAAGTTACCCTCATATTTACCTTTTATTTTGATTTTTATCCTCATTCTTTAATTATTATTTTTTGGTTTGGATCATTTTGTGTAATTAATTTTTTTTATACCTCATCCTTTAACATTTAATTTTTATGGATTGGATTTTGTAATTTTTTTTTATATATAGTGCTTTCAATTGCTTGAATCACGAGTTAAAAAAAATAGAGATTAAAATTCTTTTTCTTGCTTATTTACTACATATTTTTGATACATTGACCAAAGGTTGAATATTGGATTAGCAGGCAATGGTGCTCTTCAGCAACCGCTACGCTTGAATTCAAGCTGGTCTGCTGGGGTTGTTGATAATCAATCATGGAGTTCAGCAGAATTCTACTTGGCCTTTAGGTGGAAACTAGATTTCTGGACTTTCATATGCAAATCCTCCAAATCAACCTCCTCTTGCTCCAATTCCAAAAGGATGGCAGAATGGTGACAGGCTATGCAATCGTGGCTTCCATAATTACTCTTCCCGCAGAGCTTCAATTATTATTATTATTATTATTATTATTTTGTAGCAAATAGCAATAGGAAACTCTGTGCTGCTTGTTGTTTGTCTATTATGATTGGAAGTAAAGCAGACATGTTTGGGAGTTTATGCTCCCTATCCCAGTTTTAGTACAGAATTAGCTCCAAATTGGCAAGCACCAGTGCAAATTCCACATCAATTAACAATGCCTGCACTCCTCGGAAAAGGGTAAATGTTGATTGGGCTGATCCTTCTACACATACCCAGTTAGCTGACTACACAGAATAATGAGAAAATATATAAACTGGGAAAGGGCCAGCCTTTGGTGCAATGATAGAACTCTTTTGATTCTAAGCGCTGAAGTGTAAGTTTATTCTTGAGTGTGTGTGACCACACCTTACATGAAATACTGAATCTAGAACCGATCTATATATCACCTTCACGGTCTTGATTCTGTAAGATGCACCCTGGATCTGTAAATGAAAACTAATAAATTACTCTGTTGAGTAAGAGCTTGAAGGAAATGTGCTGCAAAATGATGAATCACTTGGAATATTGGAAGTTGAGCTTGAAGACTAAATCTAGTGCTCTCTCTAACCTAACAGAGTGTGGATAAATATAATAACTCCAAGTATCTGTACATGCACATATAGCATACACCATATTGTACCATGAGATTGATAAACGAATTTCTCAATTACATTGTAATACTTTCTGCTTTGCATAGCAGAGCCAAGCCATGGCGAAATGGAGATTGGATGTCCACAAATTGCAACAATCATAACTACGCATCTCGAGCATGGTGCAACAGGTGAGCAACTAAAGTATTTTCTTAGCTCTACAGTGTTAGTCTTTTGGGCAGAACTTGCTCAATTCATAGTTCTGTGTGTAATGCATGTTTGTTGTCCTCTTTCTTTTTTCTGGTTTCGTCACTGTTTGCAATGCTAAGCAGACTCTTCTTGGCAATAACAAAGAGCAGTTGTGAAGGGTTTTCTTTCATAGTTTCATGAAACAATCCTGTTTTTGAACAAAACCTTAAAACTTTGGTTTTAATTTATCATTCCTAATATCTCTATCGTCATGTTTGGCTGAATACGGAAAGCTTTTTGCAGGTGTAAGACGCAAAGAGACATGGTTCCTCAGCCAGTCAATGTCTTATAGCTGTGAATTTCTAGAGGATCTAGAGTTTAGTAGCTTGCAATGCCCTTCATTTGAGGTTCTGTTTAAGTTTTGTGCAACATCTGGTTATAGAAAAATGCAAGTAGTATAGGCGTACATTAGGCACTAGAAATTAGCGGTGGTGATATTTGAAGGACATAGAATATATTCAAAGCTTGCTTGTTTTCATATGTGATAGCAGTGAGTACATGCGTGCGTGTTGAGAGAGAGAGAGAGAGAGGGAGAGAGAGAGTTCCATTCCATATTCAAAGCTTGTTTTCTTTTCTCAACTGGAGTAATAAAGTTTCATTTGTTGGTTTGAGCATTGGTTCTTATGGATTCTTTCCTTGTCCACTGCAATTATTTTGAAGTAACTTGTTAGCGATTACTCCTGCCTTATGCTTGCTCATTTGGGATTCATCGAGGGAAGGGATATAACTCAGCAACAGAGTGTCACCTTGACGTATTCAAGATGACGGAGACATTGCTTAAAGCTTCGAGACGAAGCATAAGCAACCTCGTTGAAACTGGACGGAGTAGATTTATGCTTTGATAATGTAACAACTGATTGCATATTCGATTCATAGCAACAAATTCTCTATAAACCCGAGCAAAAAAAGCAGTCTCTTTTCATTCATGAAATGCTATCTTGGCTACGAACCCTTTGACATGAAGGAACAGAGGAGTGGTGTCCTACAGGTAAAGATTAGGAGAAGGCCCTACAAACCGGAAAAGTATCCAACCTCCAATCATAATGAAAATGGAAGCATAAGCAAACTTGTTGAGCCAAAACAGCATAACCTTCTCTCCAAAGTAAGGTCAATAATCTTTTCTAAAAGGCTCTTATCTTCCCACTTCTTTCGAGCAGATGCTTGTGCCTTTACAGCTAGCTAGCAAAGTTCTTCAAAGTTTATCCCTTTTATCTACTGTTGGTGTGTGCTTGGTGCAAGGCATCCGAGTCTCTTTTTGTGGGAAGACCCTGTCATTTGATGCCATTTCATGAAAGTACCCTGACGCCCGAAATGGCCCTTTTGGCTTGTTAAGAAAAAAAATTAAAAGTAAGATTGATTTTTTTTTTAATTATCTCAGTCAATTAAAAATACTAGTGGGATAACATAGTTAAAAGAATAAGTGACCACATATTATCCTTTTAAAACAGGCAGATTAGATGGGGGAAAGCATTGATCCTATCTGTGTTTGCAAGCAGACAAATTAATGGAGAGATGATAGTTTTAAAATCCGACCCGGTTATTGACCCGGTCGACCCTCCGGGTCACGGGTCAGATGGGTTGACCTGGACCCTCCGGGTCACGGGTCAGATGGGTTGACCCAGGTCAACCCAAAAAAACATATAAAAAACAATATAGGGTAACTCTGTCATGTTTTAACTATTATGTGCTGTATGAGATGAATTACAAGGCTAGTGCTCCTAAATTGATGTAGTACAGCACATGAGAGAATAATAGATTATATAAGGGATATATATTGTTGGAATGCGATGCAAATATTGCTATTTTTCTCCTTTCCCTTATTCTCAATTGAGTACTGGAAGATAGGGAGCCTCTTCATGAATCCATTTTGTAATTTATCAAAATCAGTCTAATCATTATGACAAAAGTTGATTGTTGACACTTCTTTCAAGATTTAATCAAACTCTGTCCAAAAGCAGTACAATTTCATAGTAGGCAAAGCTGGGGAAGAAAAAGGAAAAATAAAAATCTGTTCAACCAATTTATTCGAGTCAAGTTTTATTTGAAAATGAAAGAACAATAAGTTTATAATTTGAAGAAGAAAACGGAAAGACAACTAAAAACATCTTACTTTTATGCACATCTGCAATATTATTTGATATACCTTAAAAACTACAAATCACTTGGGTTGTATGTATTTGTGCAAAAAATTTTGTCTAAGCTATGTCAAGTCCAACTGAGTGATGTCAAACTTCTGTGGTTGATATCCCTGAGTGGAAGGTATATGAGCTACGTTGTAAATACATAGATGCTAGTTTGAGGTTGTCATATTTGTGTGACTGGTGGTGACTTAAATTGATATCATCGTGTGCTGGGGTGCTAGCTAGCTGGGCTTTCAGGAACACTACGGGCAGATTTATTTGGTGAATAGTCAATATAGTTCTCTATCTGTTGAATTTTTCATGCATATAAAGCTGACAATTGAGGCATCAAAATCTTCTATTTTTGTAGGAGCTTTTAGCGAAGGAACTACCAGATTTTTCCTGAATTTTTCTTGCATATAAAGCTGAACATTGAGGCATCAAAAAAACCCAAAAAAAATTAACCCAGGTCTCAGCTAGGTTTGGCCAGGCCGGCCGGGTCGACCCTCCGAGTTGACCAGGTCTGGCCGGGCCAATTCCCAGCCTGTTTTTTGCTTAGACCCGGCCCGGCTACAGGCCCGGGTCGACCGGGTCACGGGTCAACCCGCCGGGCCAGGCCGGGTCTTAAAACACTAGGAGAGATAGTGGAAAAACCGGGTTTTTTTTAATGAAAATTATAGTAATTTGAGATTTAAAAAAATATATTTAAAATCCAGTTTTTTGATAAGATAAAACTAAAAAAAAACTTAATGGATCTAGAAAAAAAAAGTGACAAATATGATCCATCCGATCCACGTAAAGAGCATTCATCCTATGACTGCTTCATGATGTGTTACGATAATTTTTATTTTTTATATTTTTTTATTTAGTTTAGATTAATTTACATATATTTTAATTAATTTCTATAAATTTTGAAATTAAAGTCTTCAATGAACATAATATTTAATAATAAGCTCAAATCTAAAATAACTAAAAGAATGAAGTTTTTATCATTAAACCGCTTGATGATTTTATTTAATTTTTCTTATACATGAGCATATGGATATTCTTAAATTAAAAGGAGAAACGAATCGAAACTATATATCTCATCCCAAAACTACCCCTTATAAACTCCCAATTTAACATTCCTACCCAGCACTCACCCGACCGACCAACCTTTTACTACCACCTCCCCCACAATCCTTGTGTTTCAAGTCATCTCTCTCTCTCCCTCTCCCTCTCCCTCCCCATATTTTTTACTCTCCGAGTCACCAACTCAGTCAGGCATGACCGAACTCAATAATCCCGATAACGATGACCCCTTCCTTGTTCAATATCAACCGTCTGAACTTAAAATCGCTTCGGAATTTCTTTCCACCTGGCTCCCTTTCCTCTCTCGGGATCTCTGCCGTGACTGCGCCAAAACTCTCTCCGATCGCATTCGCTCTCTATCAGGTTATAACAACCTTTTCTTCCCGAATTAACCTTTTTGTTTTTGTTTATTATCTTAACACCAGTTTTTTTAAAATAATAAATATAATGTTAACTGATTAGTTGAATTATAGAAATTAGTTTTTTTTTTTTAATTTACAGTGTTGATATTTTGAAAACTAGGGGTTTCTTTTGTTTACTGTTAACTGTAGGTATTGCTATTAATTTTTTTTGTTGAAGTTAAGGTTTGTTGTTGTTTGAATTTTTAACTGATTTGGAGTCTTTGGTTGTGGAATGTTTGGTAGTTATTGTAGAGCTCAAAGGCGAAGATAAGAGTGGAGATTCTCCGAAACTGAATGATAAAGTGGAATTGTCCAACGGGAATAGTTGTTCTGATGGTAATTGTGAAAATAATTCCGTGGGAAGTTTGAAAGAGGAAGATGACACGAATTCGATAGTTAGTTGGAAAGATGGAACACCTGGGTGGTCTGAAACACCACCCATGTCGGAGGCTTCCACTAGTGGATTTCATGGTGAGAGGCACTTGGGGATGTCTTGGGCGGATATGGCACAGGATGATGAACTTGCAAAAGAAGAGAAGGAACTAGAACAGCAGGAGTTGAATAAACGGGAAGTTAATGTGAATGATTCAGCGGGTGATTTGAGGATAACAAAGGTTGTTGGGAAGCCTACTACGTTAGCGTATGAGCAAAGCGAATACAATCGGTTTATGAATGTGAAGAGGAAGAAGGAGTTTATGTGTTATGAGAAGGTTAATGGGAAGCTTACTAATATTCTCCAGGGTCTCCAACTTCACATGGACATTTTCAGTACCGCGGAGCAGAAGAGGATTGTTGATCATGTGTATGCTCTTAAAGAGAAAGGGAAAAAGGGAGAGTTGAAAGGTTGGTTTCATAAAGCTTTTATCTTTCCCCGGCTATTCTATTTGATCTGTTGATAAGTTTTCCACTTAAGCCAATCAGAAATTCTTTTCTATGTGCTATGTTACATTTTTTGCTTAATTGCTCTGGCCACTGGTTTTATGTTCCTAAATAGCTGCGGTTCCTAGGATGTCTGCACACTCATATTTATTCCATGCATGTCAATTTGTGTTAGTAAAAGCACAGTTGAAACTATTGGTGTTCATGTTTTTCATCACTGTCAAAGAACACTATATAGCACACTAGCACCATTCATTAAATCCTACATTTTCCATGGTGACAATTGACTGAGAGATTTTGACTGTTTAAAGCATCTTCTTTTTGTGCTTCGTGGCTTCATATGCCAATAAATCTAAGCTTTCGTCATTTATTTGACACTTGTTGGTCCCTATAACAATTGACTGTCCTGTTCCTTAAAGAATAAAACATTGAAGTTATGAAAGTAGATGTCAACTTATTCGGTATTATCTATTTGACCATTCTATAGTATCTTCCCGTGCATGATATAAATTGGTCGAACATTGTTGTTGACATGGTTTTCCACTTTCAACTCAGTACTCATGGTGATTTGCAGACTGATGTCAAAACTCACCTCGAGTGTTGATTGGTAATTTTTTGGAATTTTATATTCCTCTTCTAATTCTATGGATCTGAGCACATCCACAGTAGACTCATTAGCTTTGAATAGTGCCTTAGCTGTTTTTCACATGCAGTATATTGATCTGTTAGATGTGCTTTCATCAGTAGAGGTATGAATTTATGTCCAAGATTTTCTCTTTGCATCATTTCTGAAATTGATGTGCCTTCCTGGAAAATGTTCAATTATTTGATATATCATTGTTCATAATTGGGAGGGAATTTCTGAAATTTTCTTGCAGAACAAACGTATTCAGCTCCACAAAAGTGGATGAGGGGCAAAGGGCGTGTGACTCTCCAGTTTGGTTGTTGTTACAATCACGTAACAGTAAGTTCTGATCCCTTTGCTACATATCATCAACGTTCTGAATTATGGCAATTCAAAAATTTGAATTTCAAAACTGCACAAGCGTTAAAACTTGAAATATTAACACTATGGTGGCAGGATAAAAATGGAAATCCGCCAGGCATTGTCCAGGATGAAATGGTAGATCCTATACCTGACCTTTTTAAAGTGATAATCAGAAGGCTGGTCAGATGGCATGTTGTCCCGCCGACTTGTGTGCCGGACAGTTGTATTGTTAACATTTATGAAGAAGGGGACTGTATACCTCCTCACATTGATAACCATGATTTTGTTCGACCATTCTGTACTGTCTCTTTTCTTAGCGAGTGCAATATGCTATTTGGATCACGCTTAAAGATTGTGGGTGTGGGTGACTTTGATGGTCCAATCGCAATCCCTCTTCCTGTGGGGTATGTCTAACGTGCAATCCTTGATGATCAATTCCTTGCTTTTATATCATTTTTTTTCTTTCTTCTTTTCCTGTCTAATATATTGTGCATGATCTTGTAATTATTGTCCTGATATTTGTTTATACTCCACCTTTGTTGTCATGGAACCAAAATCTTAGTCATTTTTGTTTTCAGATCTGCTCTTGTCTTAAATGGAAATGTAGCAGACGTTGCTAAGCATTGTGTGCCTTCAGTTCATAAAAGGAGGTAGCGATTGAATCTTTTTGAATCTTCTTGAGCTGTTCTTATTGAATGGTGTTTATTTAATTTGACTCCTTTCCCACCTTGTATTTGTTATAGGATATCAATCACATTTAGAAAAATGGATGAAGCAAAACGACCTATAGGTTTTATTCCAGATCCTGGTTTGCAGGGAATTCAGCCATTGCCACACGAACCGGATAAAACAAGGAGGTTAAATTCTCCTAAATCCGAGCCTTACATGAAAAGGCGGCCATTTGATAAAGAGGGTAAGATGGAAGGAAAGAGATTTGCAGAGAATGATTCCCAATCAGAACCTGATTACTCAAGTCAGAGTCGACGACCGGCTGCATATCAGCGGAGGATCAAGGAAAATATAGGTAGAGCTGATGGATGAGGTCCAACCCTTCTGTTGCCCTGAATTGTACCTTTCAGATTTGGACATCCGAGATTTAATTGCTGGCATGTTTGAGTATTCTGTGGAAAGCGGATATGGAGGTTGAGGTTTATTTCAGTGTCAGAGAGTTCTGCTGAATATATTAATGTATACGTAGCAATACCTAATGCATTCTTCATTTGATTCTGATCAAAGCAAATATTTACATGGGTGTTTACGGTGGAATAGAGAGCAACATTGAGTCTGTTGTCTATTAGTGAATCCAAAGGTTTTAGACATCACTATAACAATTGTGGAGCTGGAATCCTTTGAAGATCTGGTTTTGGTTAAATCCCTGATCGGATTATCCGTATCTCGAAGCATGGCTCGGTATTTGATGAACTGGATCAACTAGCTTGATGCTGCTTGTTTGTGAATTGTGACGGATTGCTGCTTTGTTGAGGTGCCGTTAAGCTGATTGGTGACAGAAGTACCCCACCACATCAATAGCGCGAGATGGCATTATATTGTTTTCATATTCTACACTGCAAGTCTTGAGAATTGTATTGTAATTGTATTTCCTTGACCTGATTGGTGTCAACAAATTATTGATTTGCAAGTTTATTACTATTAGCTTCGGTGAATTCTGAGTTGAATGTTTTTTTATGCCTGGTCCGGTTACATGCTAGGTTAACCTGCGGTGTTGGACTGGACCGGATTTAATATTATTTTCTTTGGCTGAAGAATCATTCTATTTCAACCCTGGCTATTTCAATTGTCTTAGAGCGTGTTTGGCAGTGTGGTTGCGGGTGCTTTTCAAATAACTTTTCATGCTAAAATACATGTCAATAATGTTTTTTTATTTTTTAAAAATTATTTTTGACATCAGTACATTAAAACGATCCAAAATGTACAAACTATATTAAATTTTAACAAAAAAAAAATTAAAATTTTTTGGGAACGCAGCTACAGCCGCGTTCCCAAACGTTACCTTAATCTCAACCTTGGAGCGTCTAAGAAGTTATTATGACGTTATAACTCCTAATGTTAATTGTATTGATAATGAAATCTTATTAAATGCCATTATTATCCTCCATCCTTTTCTTTCACTTTCTTGCTCCCACAGCCCCCACAGATATGTTACAATATCCATGAAAACCTACAAAACCAGCTCCGAACTAGTGTTTTACCCGTGATGTTATGAAGTCAAGAAGTTGATGTACTTTTAAAATATAGAGGTGGTAACAAACTAAGCGACAAATTTATTTTTAAAGCAGTGAGACGATGACAAAATAAGTTTAGGCAAACCATGTTTAACCGCGATCTAGGATATGAGCTCGTGATAATTTTATTGAATTCAAATCAAAATAAATTAAAAAAACTTGATTGAGGAATTAAAATTAAAAAAAAATAACTAAAAAGAAAAGAACCCAAAAAAGACTCGAGCAAACCTAGATTGACAGCCTATGCTATGCTGCGTCCCGAACCAAATTGGTTTTAACGCAAAAAAAAAAATGCTCAAGCGATGACAATGTTTTTAAAGAAGGAAGGAAAAATCTGAGACTCGAGTCATTGACTTGACTAAATCCATTAAGTCAGGTTAATTTAATAATATAATTAAAGAAATTAGCAAAGAACAATAAATAAAAAGGCCTTAATTTTTAAATTAGTTAAAAAATCCTATAGAAAGTCAAAAAAATTACGGAGCTCAATCTCTAAAATAAATTAAATGTTGAAGGATGAAGTTAAAAAAAACATGAGTTTAAGAAAAAGAAGAGATAAAACAAATGGATTTTTGTTTCACGCTATGTCGTGGGCTAATTTTTTTTCATCTAACCTTTAAAAAAAATTTAAAAAAATGGAGATGGTGACATACTAGACAATATTTTTTCAAACAAATATTAAGCAATTAACTTAATTTAATTAAAAAATATTATTTAAAAGGAAGACTAATCTAACAAAGAACAACAAATATAAAGAATTATGATAACATAAGTGATTTTTAAAATAAGTGAAAAATTCCATCCAAGAAAAAATAAATAAATAAATTACGGATCCTAATATCCAATCAAATTAAATGCTAAAAGTTAAAACTAAAAAACATGAGTTTTAAAATAGAAAAAAAAACTTGGGTGTCTCTTAAATATGTAGGTTAGGCTCTCAAATTCACAATCTCTTGAATAACAGTACTCTCGAGGTCAATTAAAAAACTTAATTTAATATTGAATGATGAAATAAAAAAATATTAATTTAAAAGACTTGTCAACGCAAAAAAATAACAATAAAAAGAACAATGATAAAATCTGATATGTAAATATAATAAAGGAGTATGTAACTGTAAAAAAATCAATTTTAAAATCTATCCTCAATAAAATAATTAGAAATAAAAATAATATTTTCTTTGTTAAATGAGCACTTCATTATTTGTGGCTCACAAGTGTGAAATCTATCCGGTCACTGAAACTAAAGTTATTAGACCTAGTCTATTAATTCTAGACATAATCGGATTAATCCGATTCAATTCAAATAGAGTTTTAATCAAGTTGATAGGATTACGACCCGATCAATTAATTTTAACAAGAATAATTGCTATTCAATTTAATTTAAAATAAAATGTATGCCGAATCCCAAACCAACAAGGAACTAAATTAGCATGTAAAGTCAAGCAGGTTTAATTATAACATGCATGGTTAAAACTAGCTAGTTGGCCAAAAACTTGAAAGTGGTTCCAAAATAATCTATTCAAATATCCCTGCTTCAAGCTCCTAACAAAAAGACCAGTGCTTTGTGGTCCTACAAAAGATCCAATCTCTTTGGAACCATGAAAACTTCCTAATGCTATCAACTTGTATGTTTATAAACCATCCTATGATGCTCTGCAAAACTACACAGCGCAAGCATAAACAATATTCACTGAAGTTTTCGCATCCAAGGTTTTTGTTTGAATGTGAAATGCTTTTGCTTTTGTTCTTAGCATTTATCTTTTAATTAATGAATATATACAACTTAAAAAACGTGAAAGAATTAATAAAAGTTGTGGCTAGGGTTTGTTCTATATATGTGCAGGCAGCCAATCCCTTTCTTAGAAATTAACAGGACAGAAAGCAAAAGAAAGAGAAACGAGAGACTGCTAGCAGGCAGCTAGAAAGAGAGGTTAAGAGATATGAACTGATATTGTGATGTTATCTTTTAGAGATATGGGAGGAGAAAATAGGGGCCAAAGAGATGATTACCCCGAAGAAAAGGAAGGGTACCCCTGCGGCTGGGCAATATCACTAATGCATTCCTTATGAGGTCAGCAGTTCATCAGCAGTTCAGGATGTTAGATGAGAGAGAGAGAGAGAGAGAGAGATGTGTTTTTTAGCCTTCCCTGCCAAATCAAAGCCTAAAAAGGTTGATCATCAAGAAGAGAGAACGACAATGGCTATTATTTGGCTCCAAGAAACAAACACCAATGCCCACATCCCATTTCAGAGATTGCAGAATCCAAAATAAATGCATGATAAGGAGAGCAAAATCTCATGATGAAGTGTCAAAATCAAACAAATAGCTTCATCTTATGATGAAGTGTCAAACTCAAACAAATTCAAGGCTTTATTATTAAACCCAGATGACACAGGACGATCCACCTCCATGTCCGATGAGTATAACTGTTTAAGACACCTTTGTTTTGTTTTTTTTTTTCTTGTTTTTACGGTGTAAAAATGTTTATTATAATATATTTTGAAATAAAAAATATTTTAAGAAATAAATACTATTACAATACCAAAATAAATTTTAAAAAAATAATAATTCAAAGTTGACATAGTAAACCTGAGGAGTTAACTTGTAGCCTGATAAAAACCATGTATTAACTCATTTTTTTTCTTAAATGACAAATTTTATCCTTTTAAATTTCCTTTGCTAACCCATGCTCAACCCTTAACCCGAGTTTTACATAATGGGTTTAATAATTATAATTTAACATGATTTAAAGAGATTAAATACTACTGTACAATATTATACCTAAAAACTTAAAGATACAGCAGAAGTGATTGAAATGGTTCTTGATGTGCTGTGTAATGATGAGACTTTATCCAAATTTAGGAATTCTGGGCAGGAACAAGAAACAATAGTTTCCACTAATTTCCTTTTACTGCTTCTCATGCCTTTTTCAGGATTGTATCATATGAGACAATGAGGATTTCAGAGAAAGGTAAAGGGTAGGAAGAAAAAAGAAGAAGTTCGATTTAGAATCTCTTGTAGCACATATATTTCTCCATAGTTCTGATAACCTGGTAGTAAATCATGCACTGAAGACAGAAGGAGTCCATGCCTCTAAGTCGATCTCCATGGCCGGGCACAAAGAACTTGCATATGCAAAACTAACATGAGCAGTGATTTTCTTTTTCCCAAGGAGGATCCAGTATGAATCTGATATTGGGAAGTAAAAACAAAAATATGTGCTCAGGCGACAGGACTGCTTGGTACTTGCTGTGGGCAGAATAATAATCATTTCAATACGCCCTTTCGTAATGTATGCGTGGGCTGGAACATAATTTCCCTGGTGAAAATGTGCCTCTTTCTCACAGGAGTAAAAGAGATGTCGACACACACTGCCTGATCATGCACTATGAATATCGATGCTGGGTTTCAGTTATTTTTGGAAAAGGAAACACAAGAAAGAATGATATAGCTCTTGATGATGACGATCCTTTTTCCATGCAAATATTATTTTAATATATTTACATGTAAAACAAACTTTAAAAAACAATCCTTGCCCTAGCTCAAAAACACCCCTGAGACAGTAACCAAAGCATTAATGATCTGGCTGCATTTATTTCTGGGAGGCGTGGTGATTCGTGGTGTAAAGGAATGAAGATATGGTGATAGTGAGATTGTTTTTGAACCCAATTGCCGACATTACTGCTTACCTTTATATATCTTCCTAACTCTTCTTGTTACTATATATTAATAAATTTGATGTTATTTTGCCTGACCTAGCTAGTCCACGTTCAATTTCTAGGCCACGCAAGAGTAAAGACGTTGACAACGATTCAGAAAATTGTTTAGCTGCTATAAATGAAAGTGGCTCAATTTGCTAGTTCTTAATGGGATGGGAACAAAACAGCTGCTTCACTAAACAAATTGGTAACGTGGTTCTATGCCAGAATCAAAACGATTTAAAATATATATAAATTAATTTGAGGCAAAGAAAATATATATTTCCAAGGTTTTATTTTGATACTTTATGAAAATAAAATTAGTTATATATATTAGAATTGATACATGTATTAAAGAATTGAACCCTTCTCAATTATATATTAGACTACTTAACAATTTAACACTTTTAATCTGATAAATCTTCCTTTCTAAAAAACAACAATGGGAACATTAAGAAGTAACTTAATTTATATATTTTTGATAAATCCTACTCCGTATAATGCTTAACAAAAATACTTAGGAAGAGGGGTTTGAAGAAAATATGATCAGGGAGCAAGAGATGAAAGGATCGGGGATATATCTGCAACATGGTTTTGATTTATTTATTTATTTTTGATAAATTCTAGTACTCCTCATGTTTCCAACTAAAAGAGAAATTATACGAACAAAGGTCATGGTTATGTTCCAACTATTGCCTTAATTAGAACATCTTGCCGATCGAGGACAGTGAAGAAGTCAGGTTTCAGTACTATTTGCAGTTTCCAAGCTGCTTCTCTTTATTAATTGCATGTCTAGACACTCACTATCACTATGATCAGGCTGTACTTTGCTAAATCGGAGCTTGCTTTTACTTGAACAATATTAGTATATAACACAGCGGTCCCCTTGCTAGTCGATCCCCAAGGCGTAAATTAACCAGTTAAGATGCTTACTTACATTCCTGGGATTCTTGCAGAGGATATTGTAATCTTAAGATATAAATATATAGGTAATAAAGCAAAAACATGTAGAAGCACTAATTAATGCAAGGATGGGTGGCATATATAAAGATAGATCCTCGTAGCTAGGCCAAGACATGATGAACACTACCTCTGATCTTCTTTTACATATATATGGCCATGCATTTTTTTATTTCCTTTTGCTTTGCTTCTACCCCCAGGAGGATTTAAATTGGTTTTGCCCATGATAGTGTCACTGGACATGAACACACCACATCGTTTTGTGACATTCATTCATTCATTCAGAAGCATCGATCATTCACTCCTTCCTTACTTTCTAATTTCTTTCTTTCCAATATATCACTAGCTAGCTCCATATGTGCCTCAATTTTCTACATTTTAAAGTCTCTCTCAAGGAAACTGAATGACTAGTTTTAATTATATCATAGCCTTTTGATCCAAGTTATTCCACTGATACCCTCCCTGTCTAAGCTCTCATTTGTCCCTTCTCTTCTTATGAAGACTTCACTGTCAACTTCACTCCTTCTCTATCAGATATTTCTCTGATATATATCCTCCCCTTCCATCTCATGTGCCTCTTATATAGACCTCTCTTAGACTGGTCCTTTTTTATAGACCATAAGGCCATATATATAACCCCTAGACTCTAACTAGCTATTTCATGCACAAGCCATGATCTCTCCCACACACCTAGCTACCCCACCTCTTACATTTCTCACAACTAATTAATCCTCTCTTCTAGATATTTTGTTCTCTTCCCTTTGTTTTGTTCTGGCTTCTCAATCCATCATGGAACCTCACCAACAACAACCAAATGAGGATAATAACGGTGGCGCCAAAGGGAACTTTCTTTGCAGGCAAACCAGTACAAGGTGGAATCCCACTACTGACCAGATAAGAATATTGAAGGAACTGTACTACATCAAAGGTGTTAGGTCCCCAAATGGAGCTGAGATTCAGCAGATCTCTGCTAGGCTTAGAAAGTACGGCAAGATTGAAGGCAAGAATGTATTTTATTGGTTTCAGAACCATAAAGCTCGTGAGCGGCAAAAGAAAAGACTCACCAATGAAGTCCCCATGCAACAAAGAACTGCCTGGAAACCTGAAGATTATTACTCTTACAAGTACTCCAACAGTAATAATAATCCTGGTTGTTATTTCCCTCTCTAACTTGCTTCCTTCTTTTCCAGTGCTATCATGGCTAGCTAGACTTGAGTTTTTGTTTATTTTATGTGTCTTGTGTTGACAATTTTGCAGGGTTTTCTTCGGCTTCTTCATCTGCAAATACCGGTGTGGTTACTGTTGGGCAGACAGATAGCCATGGATATGGATCGGTAACCATGCAGGAGAAGAATTCTTGGGTAAGAAATGATGACCCAGAAAATGTCAGTGATTTATGCCTTTGATAAGATCTTCTTGATGATGCTGAAGTTGGTGTAATCTAATATGCTTTTGCTGTTAGGCATTGAAGTAGAAAGAAATCAACATAAAAGTTACACCCATGTGGAATACTAATGCTGTGTGAATTTTCATTTACCTTAATTTTTACCAACATCCACTCAGATCTTGCCTTAATACTCCCATCACAAAGGCAGAGGTAGAATGGAGATTTACAGCCTTAAAAAGTTTCTTGACAATATCTACAGTCAAGGCAGAAACTTTTCTGGTTTCCTTGGAATAATAAATTTGAACAAAACAGCTTCTTTTTCTTTGAATTAAGCCTGCCATTTTCCTTTCCTGTAAACAGGATACGGGGCAGAAAAGGTCTAAAAAAACTCTTTTGTTTGCTTCATCAGGAGTACTGTTCAGCACCAGCTGGTGGTAGCAATGGTGCTGGTAGTGGATCCATGAGCAATATTAACTATGGATCAGGGGTTGACATTAACCCTCACAGTTCATCCTATGCTGTATTTGGTCAAGAACAAGAAGCAGCTGCAAAGATTGAGACTCTTCCTCTATTTCCCATGCTTGGTGAGGACATCAGTAGCTCTTTCAACATCAACAATATTAACCCAGACTTTTATTACAGTAGCGGCTGTGGCTATGGTGATTATGGCAATGACACTACTTCCCGTACTTCCCTGGACCTTAGTCTCTACTCCTACAATGGCCAACCACAAGATTATTAATGTTTGTGAATATTATCCCTCTTAATTAGTTTGCTACCTTGAGTCGTAATTCTAGTCTTCTTGTGATATTCCTCTTAGGTACGAGTACCACTACTAATTAAGTAGTGCTATTTTATGTGCTTCTTAAGGTGTCTTCTTGCTAGACACTTGTTCATTGAAAATTCCAAGTAGTTGTGAACTTAACACCTGCCACACAAAGGATTTAAGTACACTTTTATTAAACTCGATCGGCAGGATAACCTAAAGTCTTGATCGGTTTAGGTTCACCCAAAAATATAGAGAAATTTGATCTGGTATAACCAAATTAAAAATTTAGATTGACCAATTTGACTTTTTTTTTTAACATGTGGTTTTCATAAACTTTTTTTTAAATGAATTAATTTGTTTAACTTGTGACCCATCTTGATCTTTATACGGAGTCGAGCCATGCTTAATTAGTAGGTGATCATGTTACTTTATTGATTTGTCCAATAATATTTTTGTTATGGTAATTACTGCTATAAAATTAACAAATATAAACAGAATTATCAACAAAATATTTTTATCGATAGATTGCGGTGAACTTTACTAACAAATTAGTTGTTTGTTGTGTCTATTGGTAAACATCAATGAAAATATTCTCTCCGTATATACCAATAAAAATATAATAACAAAAGAAGGAGTTAAAAAAAGAAGAAGCCAAATTAGTTCCTTGTTGTGTCATTTATACAAATAAGATCTATGATAAAATGAACTTGTCAATAAAAGTTTTTGTCTGTAAATCCATCAATAATATTTAAGTTATTGCTTGGCAAGTGATCCCCCCAAATTAATTTTATCACAAAATCAATTCTCGACCATAAATTCAATCACCCAAACACTCAATCTGTCAGTATTCATGTTCTGATTCAATTTTTTTTTAGGATTTTCCACATCAAGTATGCAAAACTACCTATTTTTTATTTGAACTCAATTTTAAAATGTTAATTTTTATTATATATTTTTGCAGTATATATGTAGTTTGTTTGTGTGTTTACTTGTTTTATAGTTTTGTCAATGAAATTTATTGTACGATTTGTAAATATTAGGGTTTATTTGAGATTTTGAAAAATTATATATGTTTTTATAATTTGATGATATTAATTTCGATTTTATGACTTTGGTATTTTGTAATGAAATAAATAATAACTTATTTAATGGGTCCGTTTTATATTTTATCAATTTTATTGTTGAGTTGAAAATTTCAATAAATGTATAGGATTTTGAATTTATATAGATAATTGATAATGATTTAAGAGTACTATTAAAATAGATTAAATAAGTTTGAGTTAAACCAATGCTAGCTAATTTATTTAGTTTATATAATTAATTAATACATGTTGTCATCAATATTTTATATAAGTTTGATATAAATAATAGATGATTGTTCATGTATATATCAAGATTCACTTGAAGGGTTTCATATAATGGATTATTGTAATGAGATTAAGGGTTTTATTAATTACATATTATCTAAACCGACATAATGTTTTTTACAAGACTAAGTGCTCAGACATAATTCCTAAGCATTAGGATTTCAAAACATCATAATTTATATAATTATGTTTTTTATATGTTTTTTTAATTATTTTTAAACAAAAATGTCCTAAAACAACAACAATTTAACTTTATTTATAAAAAAAAGCCCTACAAACCCACAAAGCATAAACAATAAAAAAGGAAAATAGAAAAATCTAAATAATAATAATAATAATTTGTGAAAGGTAAGAAATAAAAAAAAAATTATATCCATAAGACCTCAAAGGAGAGAATCACCTTATTTTCCATATCAGGTCCACACGACACCCACCAATAAAAAAAAAAAAAAACTCCTTCAAGTACGTGTTGTATGAATCTCCCAGCAGATCTATCCACCAAGCATCTCCGACAATCAGCGTGCCTAATGTTTACACATGACTGGACTGGACTGGACTGGACTGGACTGGTCTGGAAGAGAATAATGGTCTGTGTCTTTTTCCTCCATTCCAATGTCCTTAAAATCATCAGTTGCTAAATCCATTTCAAATCCTTAGTTATTACAATAATCATCGAGTAGAATCTTCAACTCTCTGGTTGCTGGATCCCCGCAGAGAGAATCACTAAAATCACTGGAGCCTGGAAAAAAGAGATTCCATTACAGAGACCACAAATTCTTGCTTCAATCGTTGGTGAATTAAGTGCTTAATGATAAATCTGTCAAGTGTTTCATCTTGTAATAACTCAGCCAAATTGGGAGTCATTGCTCAATCGAGTATTCATTGATTCTGTCTAATTATGCGGATGAGGAAATTTTTTGTGAGTCTTTAGAAATTAGGTTTCCTTTTCCTTCTTGTGTAATGTTAACTATTCACGAGATTTTGCGTGGTATTGAAATTGGAGTTCATGGGTAGAGTATATTTTTTTTTGAAATATATTAAAATAATAATTTTTATATAAAATTTATTTTTAACATCACTACATTATAATGATTTGATAAAATAAAATAAAATCTAAAATAAAATAAATTAAAATTAAAAAAAATACAATGTAATCGTGTAAACAAACAAATCCATGATCAGGGTTACATAAATCTTTAATTATTAAATAAAATATAATCACCATCTTTAGAAGAAAAAAATCATGGCATATTTACTTCTTTTCTGCATTGGTGGTACTAAATTATATGGTAGGACTGGCTGATCATGACTAATTAATCGCGGGTTTGTTTTGCTAAATACTTGGTAAATTTAACGATAAAAATCTTAAATTCCATCATTAACATGTACTGATATGCAGCTATAACATGGTTTTGGTTTACATTTTTTATTTTTTATGATGGAGTTTGTGATGATTATTAATTTTTTAATCAGTACGACTATATAAACAAAACACATTTTAATTATAATCTTTTTCATTTCTGATAATTATTTGCTTATTATCCAACAAGTGTTCCTCACAAATATTATCTTAGCATCATAGCCTTTGGATAATGAAACGAGGATGACCCTTCACACCCTTTTGAACTCGAAAATCCACTGGGAGGTTTTTCTATATAAATAATTATTCAAGGGTTTTACATGTCAATAATCTCTCCCCGAAACAAGGACGAATTTTACCAGTCAAGGCATGAGCACTTCCCAAAATTTCCCTGCCTTAAACTATGTCTTTCCCTGATATTAGAAATTAAAGCAATCATTTGATTTTTAGCTAAATGATTTTGATGGAGTTCATCGAAGTTCGCTTTCTATTCTGAGTAATCCTTGGATGCTCATGGTCTTAGCTTTTGGCCTAGTTTTTTCCCACAGAAAAGCACAGAAGTAATGGAAATCTATGCATGCAATACATGCCAAAGGTTTCATTGTCTCTCACTTGAGCACACCCCAAACTCCCTCTCAATCTCACCAGAACTCTTACTGCGTGCTATTTCAAATTGGAACATAATCAGGACATTCGGGGCAAGTAGTCTCCGTCCATAACTCCCCCACCAGAACTCCCTCCTGCCTGATTAAGCACCTCCCTCTCTCGGTAAAAGAAAATGCAGGGCCCTTCCTAGTTCTGAAACCTTGCCAGAGGTGGTTGAGCTGCTACCATTGTCTGTGCTGTATGTTGTCCGCTCTCTATGCAATTTCTGTGACCACATGACAAAAAAGCTTTTCGGATGAACTTAATATAAAACCGCAAACAAGGGAAGAGAAAATCTTCACCTGCGGCAACAGCAGCGAAGAGGAAGGAGGATCTCGTACTTGATCCACACTTTTTTTCAAACTTGTTTCTAGATTGGAATCAAGAGACTCGTCAGCTGATTGATGCAATCTAGAGATCTCCCCCGCTCTTCTATAGGGGCTCCCAGTCCTCAATCCATTGAGCATCTCGGTAGGCAAAATATTATCCCTCAGTTTACTGGTAACTTGAAACAGAGCATTCTGTACATTTTTGGACTCACCTGTAATCTGCAAAAAACATAACAGTTTGGAAATAAATCGCTAGGCAGATGGCACCAAAAGTGTTTTGCCAAGTAGGTAGAGGAATGGGAATTAAAAAATAAAAAAGCAATAAATCTTCTAGAGAAGCACCAAATGCTTCACCATGTTGGCTGATAACACTCCATTACAATGTATAAACATTCCAGTATCTATCTATAGTTCTATACCAGTTATCATCCTGGATGATCAAGAAAAATCCTTTACTTTGAAAGCATCAGGCAATATCAAAGAACAAAAGGCAATCGATAAGTGACAGAACTCTTGGTACATTTAAAATATTGCACATCAACACAACAAACAGCAAAGACAACAAAAATTTATATAGTAAGATAAATGGAAAAAAAAAAACATACAAATACAACTGATGCGCAGAGAACTGGTAGAGCTTTGAAAATGTTACAAGAAGAGGTGAAATTTGCTAACCAAACTAGATGATGACAACGACAGGTGATGATGAAGTGTTGATTGTTCTTGGAGGGAGAGGAGCACATAACTGTTTGTAAGCACAAATCACAGCAGCACCAAAATCACATTAACCAACAAATATTAAACTAAATGACATACTTCAACCCAGTTTATGTTGTCTACTATAATCCTCTTTATTTCACAATAACTTGAAAACAGATAACAAAAATTAAGACAATCAGAATTGCACCTGCAATACTACATCATTCTTTGACGCGCAATAGAAGAATTGGTCTCCTTGCAATATCCGTATATCAGCACCGGTTGTTTCTATCATTTCTGAATCTATCCTACCTCCCCTTTCAATCAAACAAGAGACCCTATTTGATGGCAGCAGGAGGGTTGCCGTCACGGTAATTTCCTCAATCAAGCCCAAGGAACGAGCTCTTTCAATGTCATGCTCAATAGATCTAGCAAAGACAAGAAGAAGTGCATTCTGTGCAGGAGAGTGGGATGATTCAAGATTCTCCAATGCAGAAACAGTAACTAGACGGCCGTCGGAGTTGGTTATAGGAGGAGCAAGGATGATAGAAGCACCAGTTTGATTTTGCAGAGCTCTGACTACAGACCCTCCCTTGCCTATGATGCTCCCAGCTGCACCATGGGAGCAGATCATCCTAAATTGAACTTGTAATTGTTCGTTAGGTTTCTTATGGTCTCTATCAGTTGCAATATTTTCAGAATATGTGGGTAGCAGGGAACACAAATGAGGGAAGAATTCTGCATGTGGATCACCAGAGGAACCACTTCTTCTTCTCCTAACAGCTTCAAGGCTTAAATCCACTTCATCCTTCTCATATGGAGGACAATCTTGAAGGCAGCTAGTTATAGCAATCACAGCTTTCTTTACAGCCACAGTGCTACTCCCTGTAATCTTTTTTTTTTTTTTTCATACACCAATTTTTTCAAATTTCATTTCAGATGATATAAAAGATTTTATTTTTCTTAAACTATGATTTAAGAAATTATTAAATATATCAAAATTTGCATTACTTTCTCCTACAAAAACATAAAATCTATCATGAATTATCATACGAGAAATATGTAGCCAAAAAAAAGAAGAAAAAAACCTGAATTAATTGATCTTCCTTTAACGCGCAAAGTGGGGCCGGGAGAATCCAGATATGGGCCCCACTAGCTCTCTTCATTCTCTTGATATTCCTGCCTTCTCTACCCACAACGGCACCAATCTGCGAAGTATTGGCCAAAAGCCCACAATACCCCTCGCAATCACCGCCATCTTTCACCGCATCCACCTCCCACATCCTCTCCAAAACCCTAACTACCGCTTCCTGCGCTGCAGACACTTCCACCGTCTCGTCTTCGCCCACCGCGATTTTCCTCTCTGGGGATGCGGACCCCGCCACCACGATCGCCCGGTGCTCCGACCCCTTCACGGCCTCCTCGCAGTGAACAAGGCAACCGGTTTCAAGCCGGATTTGGGATATTACGGATCCGGAGTGGCCGATAAGAGCACCGATTTTCGAAACATGGCAGACTACTCGGAATGCAACCTGACCCGGTTGGAGCTCGATCAACACCTGTCGTGGAGGGCGCTTGTGACGGTGGTGCTTCTGGTGGTGCTGCATTGAGTGGAAAGATGGAAAAGGAGGGAATTGTTTTAGAGTGTACCAGCTATTTTTACCTTTCCTTCCACTCGAAAAGAGGACGAAGACACTAAAACGAAAGAAGAGAGTGGGAAAAAAAATGGAGTGAGGGTGAGGGTGAGGGTGTGAACTGTGTTGGAGTGAATAAAAGATTTATGGGCACCCCAAACCCAACGCGACGAGTGAGTGAACCGGGCCTAGGAGACGACCCGGGTAATCAGGTTTATTATCGGGTCATTGGTCCTATATATATATATATATATATAGTATCCAACTCATATTCAAGAGATCATTTTTTTTAACGGTAATTATATTATCAGTTTGAAGTCCTGTAAAGCAAGATGGCAGGGTTAAATATATTTTATTAATGTAACAATATATAATAAATTAAAATGCTGCTGAAATTTGAAATTTTGGGAATTAACCATTGGCTGCATCTGTGGATGCACTTGTCTTGGACTCTTGGGATCTGTAGCTTCATCATAGATTGAAACCAGTTATCAATACGGAAATAACAGTGCTGTTTTAAAATATTTTTTTATTTAAAAATATATTAAAATAATATTTTTTATTTTTTATAATTTATTTTTCATATATTTTAAAAAATCTTAATTTTTTTTATTTTTTGTTTAGTTTTACGTTTTAAAAATGATTTTAAAAAAATAATTTTTTTTATTTTAAATTAATATTATTTAGTGTTTTTAGATTATTTTGATTTGCTGATATTAGAAATAATTTTTTAAAAATAAAAAAAATATTATTTTGATATATTTTCATGTAAAAAATATTTTAAAAAATAACCAAACTAAATTTTTATATATAAATTAATAATCATAAAAATCTTTATAACATATTATCATAAAAATCTTTATAATAATTTGTTTTGAAACAAGAACTGATGGAATGAAAGTGAATCCAGTAAAGGTTTTTCTATATAAATAATTATTTATGTTAAGGGTTTTATATCTCAAGAATCTGTCTCTCCCCAAATTAAGGAAGAATTTTACCAGTCAAGACATCCCAAAATCTCCCTGCCTTGAACCATGTCTTTCATTGACATTAGAAATCAAAGCAATAATTTTATTTCATTTAAATAATTTTGATGGAGTTCATGCTCTTGGCCTTTGCCCTAGTTTATTTCCACAGGTAAACAAATATGGCAAAATATGGAAAAGGTTTCATTTGTCTCTCACTTGAGCACACAACAGATCGATTCCTTCTCCATCTCACCCGATGAATCAAATATCCCAAGTCATATTTTCCTACTTAATTTTTTTATCCAAATCATCATCATCTTCACAACCTAAAGCACCTTGACTATAAGAAGAATGCTTCCATATTAACAGGTAAATATTACAGCGTACTATTTCAAATTGACAAGCACGCAGGAGTGTGACACAAACCATATCTATGTTAATCAGCTAAAATCTCATTTCCTAGTGTGTTAAAATTTTCTTCTGGAACATAATCAGGAGATTCAGGACAAGTGGTCTCCATCCACCACTCCCCCACCAGAACTCCCTCGTGCCTGATTAAGCACCTCCCTCGGTACCCTTTCAAGTTCTGAAACCTTGCCAGAGGAGGTTGAGCTGCTTTCATTGTCTGTGCTGTATGTTGTCCGCCCACTATGCAATTTCTGCGACCACATGACTACAAACCTTTTGGGCTGAACTGCATATAAAACTGCAAACAAGGGAAGAGAAAATCTTCCCCTTGCTGCAAGTTTGGTAAAGGAGGATCACGTACTTGATCTACTCTTTCTTCCAAACCTGTTTCCTGATTGGAATCGAGACATTCGCCGGCTGACTGATCCAGCTGATTGATGCAACATAGTGCTCTCCCCTGCTCTTCTATAGGGGCTCCCCGCCCTCAATCCATTGAGCATCTTAGTGGGCAAAAGATTATCCCTCAGTTTACAGGTAACTTGAAAGAGAGCATTCTGTACATTTTTGTGCTCACCAGTAATCTGCAAAACATGTAACAGTTTGGGAATAAATCGCTAGGCAGGTGGCACCAAAGGTTTTTAAAAAGAAGGTAGGGGAATGGGAATTCAAAAACAAAAGGACATAAATCTTCTATAGAAGCTCCAAATGCTTTACCAGTATGTATTTATAGTTCTATACCAGTTTTTATCCTGGATAATCAAGAAAAATTCTCGACTTTGAAAGCATCAGGCAATTTTAAAGAACAAAAGGCAACCGATAAGTGACAGAACTCTTGGTATATTTAAAATATTGCATATCTACACAACAAACAGCAAAGACATCAAAATTTTATATAATAAGATAAATGAAAAAAAAAAAGAAAACATCCAAATACAACTGATGCGCAGAGAACTGGTAAAACTCTGAAAATGTTACAAGAAGAGGTGAAATTTGCTAACCAAACTAGATGACAACGACAGGTGATGAAGAAGTGTTGATTGTTCTTGGAGGGAGAGGAGCAGATAACTGATTACAAGCACAAATAGCGGCAGCACCAAAAATCACATTAAGCAATGATTATTAGACTCAATGACATACTTCAACCCAGTTTATGTTGTATGCTAAAATCCTTTTAATGTCGCAATAACTTGAAAACTAATAAAAAAAAGTAGGACAGATAAAAATTGCACCTGCACTACTGCATCATTCTTAGAAGCCAAATCAAAGAATTGATCCCCTTGCATTATCTGTATATCAGCACCAGTTGTTTCTATCATCTCTGAATCTACCCTACCTCCTCTTCCAATCAAACAAGAGACCCTATTTGATGGCAGCAGAAGGGTTGCTGTCACGGTAATTTCCTCAATCAAGCCCAAGGAACGAGCTCTTTCAATGTCATGCTCAATAGATCTAGCAAAGACAAGAAGAAGCGCATTCTGTGCAGGAGAGTGCGATGATTCAAGGTTCTCCAATGCAGAAACAGTAACTAGCCGGTCATCGGAGTTGGTTATAGGACGAGCAAAGATGATAGAAGCACCAGTTTGATTTTGCAGAGCTCTGACTACAGACCCTCCTGTGCCTATGATTCTCCCAGCTGCACCATGGGAGCAGATCATCCTAAATTGAACTTGTGATTGTTCATTAGGTTTCTTATGGTCTCCATCAGTTGCAATATTTTCAGAATATGTGGGTAGCAGGGAACACATTGGTTCACCAGAGGAACCACTTCTTCTTCTCCTACCAGCTCCAAGGCTTAAATCCACCTCATCCTTCTCGTATGGAGGACAATCTTGAAGGCAGCTAGTTACATCAATCACTGCTTTCTTTATGGCCACAGAGCTACTCCCTGTAATCTTTTTTTTTTTTCAAACACCAATTTTTTCAAATTTCAATTCAGATAATTTAAAACTGCAAACAAGTGAAGAGAAAATCTTCACCTGTGGCAACTGCAGCAATGAGGAAGGAGTATCGCGTAATTGATCCAATCTTTTTTCAAAGCTTGTTTCCTGATTGGAATCGAGAGATTCGCCAGCTGATTGATGCAACATAGTGATCTCCCTCGCTCTTCTATAGGGGCTCCCTGCACTCAATCCATTGAGCATCTCGGTAGGCAAAAGACTCTCCCTCAGTTTACAGGTAACTTGAAACAGAGCATTCTGTACATTTTTCTCCTCACCTGTAATCTGCAAAACATATAAAAGTTTAGGAATAAATCGCTAGGTAGGTGGCACCAAAGATTTTAACTAGATAGGTACGGGACTGGGAATTCAAAAAAAAAAGAAGACATAAATCTTCAATAGAAGCTCCAAATGCTTTACCATGTTGGCTGATCACACTCCATTACAAGTTATAAACATTCCAGTATCTATCTATAGTTCTATACCAGTTTTTATCCTGGATGATCAAGAAAAATCTACTTTGAAAGCATCAGGCAATATCAAAGAACAAAAGGCAACTGATAAGTGACAGAACTCTTGGTACATTTAAAATATTGCATATCTACACAACAAACAGCAAAGACATCAAAATTTTATATAATATGTTAAATGGAAAAAAAAAACAAATACAACTGATGCGCAGAGAACTGGTAGTGCTTTGAAAATGTTACAAGAATAGGTGAAATTTGCTAACCAAACTACATGATGACAACGACAGGTAATGAAGAACTGTTGATTGTTCTTGGAGGGAGAGGAGCACATAACTGTTTATAAGCACAAATCACAGCAGCACCAAAAATCATATTAAGCAACAAATATTAGACTCAATGACATACTTCAACCCGGTTTATGTCGTATACTAAAATCCTCTTTATTTCACAATAACTTGAAAACAGAAAAAAAAAATTAAGACAATCAGAATCACACCTGCACTACTACATCATTCTTTGAAGCGAAATCAAAGATTTGGTCCCCTTGCAATATCTGTATGTCAGCACCAGTTGTTTCTATCATTTCTGAATCTACCCTACCTCCTCTTCCAATCAAACAAGAGACCTTATTTGATGGCAGCAGGAGGGTTGCTGTCACGGTAATTTCCTCAATCAAGCCCAAGGAACGAGCTCTTTCAATGTCATGCTCAATAGATCTAGCAAAGACAAGAAGAAGTGCATTCTGTGCAGGAGAGTGCGATGATTCAAGGTTCTCCAATGCAGAAACAGTAACTAGACGGTCATCGGAGTTGGTTATAGGAGGAGCAAAGCTGATAGAAGCACCAGTTTGATTTTGCAGAGCTCTGACTACAGACCCTCCTGTGCCTATGATTCTCCCAGCTGCACCATGGGAGCAGATCATCCTAAACTGAACTTGTGATTGTTCATTAGGTTTCTTATGGTCTCCATCAGTTGCAATATTTTCAGAATATGTGGGTAGCAGGGAACACATTGGTTCACCAGAGGAACCACTTCTTCTTCTCCTACCAGCTCCAAGGCTTAAATCCACCTCATCCTTCTCGTATGGAGGACAATCTTGAAGGCAGCTAGTTACATCAATCACTGCTTTCTTTATGGCCACAGAGCTACTCCCTGTAATCTTTTTTTTTTTTCAAACACCAATTTTTTCAAATTTCAATTCAGATAATTTAAAACTGCAAACAAGTGAAGAGAAAATCTTCACCTGTGGCAACTGCAGCAATGAGGAAGGAGTATCGCGTAATTGATCCAATCTTTTTTCAAAGCTTGTTTCCTGATTGGAATCGAGAGATTCGCCAGCTGATTGATGCAACATAGTGATCTCCCTCGCTCTTCTATAGGGGCTCCCTGCACTCAATCCATTGAGCATCTCGGTAGGCAAAAGACTCTCCCTCAGTTTACAGGTAACTTGAAACAGAGCATTCTGTACATTTTTCTCCTCACCTGTAATCTGCAAAACAGATAACAGTTTGGGAATAAATCGCTAGGTAAGTGGTACCAAAGATTTTAACCAGGTAGATACGGGACTGGGAATTCAAAAAAAAAAAGAAGTAGACATAAATCTTCAATAGAAGCTCCAAATACTTTACCATGTTGGCTGATCACACTCCATTACAAGGTATAAACATTCCAGTATCTATCTATAGTTCAATACCAGTTTTCATCCTGGATGATCAAGAAAAATCCTCTACTTAGAAAGCATCAGGCAATATCAAAGAACAAAAGGCAAACGATAAGTGACAGAACTCTTGGTACATTTAAAATATTGCACATCTACACAACAAACAGCAAAGGCATCAAAATTTTATATAATAAGATAAATGAAAAAAAAAACATATAAATACAACTGATCGCAGAGAACAGGTAGAGCTTTGAAAATGTTACAAGAAGAGGTGAAATTTGCTAACCAAACTAGATGATGACAACGACAGGTGATGAAGAAGTGTTGATTGTTCTTGGAGGGAGAGGAGCAGATAACTGATTGCAAGCACAAATCACGGCAGCACCAAAAATCACATTAAGCAATGATTATTAGACTCAATGACATACTTCAACCCAGTTTATGTTGTATGCTAAAATCCTTTTAACGTCGCAATAACTTGACAACAAAAAAAAAAAAGTTAGACGATAAAAATTGCACCTGCACTACTGCATCATTCTTGGAAGCGAAATCAAAGAATTGGTCCCCTTGCATTATCTGTATATCAGCACCAGTTGTTTCTATCATTTCTGAATCTACCCTACCTCCTCTTCCAATCAAACAAGAGACCCTATTTGATGGCAGCAGGAGGGTCGCTGTCACGGTAATTTCCTCAATCAAGCCCAAGGAACGAGCTCTTTCAATGTCATGCTCAATAGATCTATCAAAGACAAGAAGAAGTGCATTCTGTGCAGGAGAGTGGGATGATTCAAGGTTCTCCAATGCAGAAACAGTAACTAGACGGTCATCGGAGTTGGTTATAGGAGGAGCAAAGATGATAGAAGCACCAGTTTGATTTTGCAGAGCTCTGACTACAGACCCTCCCTTGCCTATGATGATCCCAGCTGCACCATGGGAGCAGATCATCCTAAATTGAACTTGTGATTGTTCATTAGGTTTCTTATGGTCTCCATCAGTTTCAATATTTTCAGAATATGTGGGTAGCAGGGAACACGAATGAGGAGAGAATTCAGCATTTGGATCACCAGAGGAACCACTTCTCCTTCTCCTAACAGCTCCAAGTCCTAAACCCACTTCATCCTTCTCGCATGGAGGATAATCTTGAAGGCAGCTAGTTACAGCAATCACTGCTTTCTTTACAGCCACAGTGCTACTGCCTGTAATCTTTTTTTTTTTCATACACCAATTTTTCAAATTTCATTTCAGATAATATAAAAGATTTTATTTTTCTTAAACTATGATATAAAAAATTATATTTCTCTCCTACAAAAACACAAAATTTATCATGAATTATCATAGGACAAATCTGTAGGACAAGAAAAAAGAAGAATTAAACCTGAATTAATTGATCTTCCTTCAAAGCGCATAGTGGAGCCGGGAGAATCCAGATATGGGCCCCACTAGTTCTCTTCATTCTCTTGATATTCCTGCCTTCTCTACCCACAACGGCACCAATCTGCGACGTATTGGCCAAAAGTCCACAATAACCCTCGTACTCACCACCATCCTTCTTCCCATCCACCCTCCACATCCTCTCCAAAACCCTAACCACCGCCTCCTGCGCTCCAGACACTTCCACCGTCTCACCTTCACCCACCGCGATTTTCTTCTCTGGGGACGCGGACCCCACCACCACTATCACCCGGTGCTCCGATCCCTTCACCGCCTCCTCGCAGTGAGCAAGGCAACCGGCTTCAAGCCAGATTGGGGATATTACGGAGCTGGAGTGGCTGATGAGACCACCGATTTTCGAAACATGACAGACTACTCGGAATGCAACCTGACCCGGTTGGAGCTCGATCAACGGCTGTCGTGGAGGACCCTTGTGACGGTGGTGCTTCTGCTGCTGCTGCTGCATTGAGTGGAGAAGAGGAAAAGGAGCGGAATCTTTTTCAGAGTATTAGTTGCACGGAACTAATTAATAGAACCTCTTTCCGTGGCAAAAGTGGCGTGACTACGAGGGTGATTGTTTTTGCAGTAGAAAGTGAGTGCAGTATCACCACAATAATTTGGTAAAATATCAAAACACAGGTTTAAGAAAGTGGGATTCATGTCAAAACGCGGTCCAACCACAAGTTAATCAAAAGCATGCTTCACCTACTTTTAAAATTCTTGTGCAAAAAGTAATTGAAGCCAGCCACGAGTTTTTAATCAAAAAGCATGCTTCTAGATCTGCTTTTAAAACTCCTGTGTAAAAAGTACTTGAAGATAGAAGACGTTTTTTTTTTTCTTCTTCTTTTTGTTGATCACAATATCTCTCTATCCTCTCTTCCCTGCTCTCGTGGGAATCCATTAAAACAATTATTCTCATCGTCCACTTTTCTTAACCTCTTCATTGATCTCCTTCTCTTTTTGAACAACCTCTATTTATTTCTTTTTTTTAAGCCACAAACATTGCGAAACCCACAAACCATCACCGGAATTACACAAACCACCATCAACAACCAAGATTTACAGAAATCACCGCCAAATATGTTTTTTTCAAGTCTTGTAATTCCTTTTTTCGTGTACAGCCGAGTATTTTCAGCAAAAAAAATCTAGGTAAATTCCTTTTTTAATATTTCTTTAATTTCAACCGTGCTTATTCTTAAAAATATATAGCATATAATCAGATATTGTTCACTTTTGAAACTGTATCCCTATTTATTGCTGCAGGAATCGTTGATCTGCTATTGATGATTCTTATAAACACTCGTGGTTATAATCTTTTTCTTTCTCGGTTGCATTACTTAGGAGATTGGTAACTTTACTGATTTTGATTTCATAAATTAAATGGATAGAGGTTTAAAATGTAGCTTTGATTGTTTTGAGTTCAAAAAATAGATATAAATGGATGAAATGATATAAATGCATAGATTGTCTAAGTCTAGATAATCAATCTCTCATATATTAAAAAATTACTCGAAGAAAATAAACCGGTAATATAAAAAAAAAATTATAAATATCCAAATAAATATAAATATTTAGTTCTATATAAATATGAGGGATATAACTTGCTCGAATTTTATCGGTGAGAACAACCAAAAAATCAAGATGAAATATTCAATCATACACACTTGTCGATATATTATATGATAGAATGTATATATAATAGAAAGTATATTTGGAGTGTGGAAAAATAGATGGAAAACTTTGTAAAACATGCTTTTGTATCCTTATAAAATACAAGCTCAAATCATAATGGTGTTAACGACACTACATAACCGATGTCATTTCATGTTCGCAAAGCCATGAATGCTAAAGGCCTTCTTAAATTGATTATATTTATGATAAGATTGTAGCTAGTTTAATAAAATAATAAAAATATGGCAGTAATGTCTAATTGTTGTAGCTATGATGTATTAATAATCCAATACATATTAATATAATTGCAAACTAATAAATTAGTACAAGTTTTTTTAAAATATTTTACTAGCAATATCACTTTCAACTATAGTTTTAATTAAAAAAATTGAACTATTTTTTTATTCAATAACAATTTTAGCTACAATCTTAACCAGATACATAATTTAATCCAACCACCTACAAATAAAAATAATTTTTTTAATTTTTTTTTCTAAATCATAAAAACTATCACAATATTAAATAATATCTAAAACTCAAGTGTTCTCTGCATATGAAAAATTTTAAAAAAATTTATGTTAAGCCTCTGGATCCAAATTGAATCTTGTAAAAATATTTCAGTTTGGTTTTATATATTTAATTTTTAATATTTTTATGAGATTTTATAATTTATTTATTTTTGTTTTTTTATTTTGTAAAAATAAAAGTTAAAAAATAAAAAATTAGTTTTTAATCAAATAAATAAAAAATCAAACAAGGCAAATAAGACGGTTAAAAAAAAAATTTATTAATATAAATATTCGGACTAGCTGGTTCAATTTTGCCGACCAAGAAGTTTCGGATTTGACAAAAAATACGCTCCTTGAGAGAGAGAAAATTTTACCCAAGCCTTGTTAGGGAAAACAAATTCTCTTAAAAATCAAATTTCATGAAAAAATAACTATTTTAAATGTTTGGTTGGACCATAAAATAATGATCTAGAAAAAAATATATAAAAACAATATTTTTTTTTGTCTGTGTTATCCTATTTTTATAATAGAAAGGGTAAGAACTAATATGTAGAGATTGGTTTATCCGTTTTTATTACAAATGCTTGTTACATATTTAGTGGTAGACAAATAAATACCTAGCACTTGGATTAATAATGAGAAACAACCTCCCAAGACACTTGTCAAATATTTATCCTAATGCCAACATGGGGACACCATCTTCCTTCACTTGTCTTCCGTGTACTTCCTTTCTTCCAGAATTTGCTTGGAGAAATCGTCTTGCTTTGCCAGGGTAGCCTTGCCTTGCCTTGCCAGGGGAATATGGGGAGTCCACAGAAGCCAAAGATTATCATGTGACCTGCACAACGTTTTTTATTTAATTAATGAATCCCGTGTGTAACTTGGACAGTGCGTCATTGTCCATTGGACAATTGAATCCAACTCATTCTTGTACAAGAGTGGTATAGGCATGAATGTCTCTCCCAATGTTGGCGAAGAGCTTCAATTAGAATATGTATTGATATTTCCTACAAATTGAACTACACGGATATATTGTAGACTACTTACTTTAGTTATTTACTTGATGGAGAGGTTAGCTTATTTTCCTCAGTGTCATGTTTTAATGCCGCATCCCCACCCATCAATTCCTGAAAACCTTCAACCTTCACTGGTGGAGCCCTCACCATACCCATGTTCCTGCATGCAAATCATAGTGTCTTAGAAGTCCAGCAAGCATAACAAGTCTAGCAAAATTTGTTCTCCTTACGATGTTTGCATTTGGGGAACTTGGAGGGATGCCAACTGCCTGAGCTGATTGTTAGGCTGAGCGTGGAGATTTGACATTGCAGCAATTTGTTGATGCCGCATCTGCATCTGTGGCTGTCTGGAATTGAAAGCATTGAAGGCATTATTATCCAACGGCAATTCCGGTGGGTTTTCAACCTTTACTTGTACCAAAGGCTTGTCCTTGTCCACATCCATACCAGGGCGAGGAGTGGATGGTTGGCGCCTACGCCATCTCTCCAAATGCTGCTGCTGCTGAAATGTTAAATTTTGGGAATGAACCATTGGCTGCATCTGTGGATGCATTTGTCTTGGGATCTGTAGCTTCATCATAGATCAAAACCCAGTCATCAACTTATCATAACATTGTTACAGAAATATGATGAAATGTGACGGTCAACACAAAATAGCTTTTAGAGCCCACAGGTACTGTAGATAGTAAAGGGTATCCATCCTAATACTCTCCACACAATCCCCATGGGCAGGGTTATATGGCAACTTTCTCCAATAACCATCTCAAAATACAGTTGAGGCTAGGAGGTGAACGCTATTCAAGTGTTGGAACTTTAAGAACCAAGGGAGCTTATATGAAAAATTGGAAGCCCAGCTAGTCAAAAACTGGAGTTCAATCATGAAGTACTAGGAAATAACCGAACATGTCTGCATAAAAGCTCACAAGGACCCTTCTCTTTTGAGGACAAACTTGGTGTAAGGATATTTGTTCAAACCAAAAGAAATTGAAAAGAGCCGTTTCCTTTAATGTGCTAAGCTTCACGTGATCAATTTTATGCCAGAAGGAAAAGTTCCAGCTACAATTTGAATCAGTTTCTCCAACCCAAGAACCCCGAGACCAAAAGGAATAATTTAGCAGAAAGGTCAAAACTGGGAAAATGCATCACAATACAAAGATATTGATGTATATTGCATACTTGCTGAGGTAGTCGAAGAAGATTCTGGTGCTGAGAATGAAATTGTGACTGGATTCCGTGTGCTTGTTGGCGGGTTGGTTCTGCAGTATTTCTAGCACCTTCCTTAACAATCTCCATCAAGTGGACCAAATTACTTGCAGCAAAAGGGAAAATGTTAGACAATGGATATAATAGAAAATGAATAGTACAAAAAACCAAGTTTATAAAGAAGGAAAATCAGAAGTACTTAAAACAGACAGAATCATTGGGTTGGAAAGGGGGTAGTTATTACATATAATGGGCTGATAGAAAATCAATAGTACCATGAAAATGCAAGGTGGGGTTACTAGATAAGGCAACAGAACAATTAATCACCACTGAGTCTTCATGCAATTAAATGCAAACAAGCCTAAATCCTAGGGTTAATACAAACACTACTATGCCACGATAATGAAAAATATCAAAACACTAACACACCACACATTGCAGTATATGCCAGACAATAGCTGAACAGTCTAACATTAAAAGAATGTGAGGAAAGGCTCATTGATTCAGGGGGTTAAATGATAATGATACCTCATCCACATAAAATCACCAAGACTAATAGCAGTAATTCAAGACTTCATAGAGATGATTAGATGAACAGGGTTTTGGGTTTTCTGGCTGAGGAAAAGACGAAACAAAACTAATAAAAAGCTACACTATATAGAAGACCTTGATACAAAACATTGAGGAGGAATTTTGAAGGATATGCAAAGGTAAGCGATGTGATTGCTAAGCTTTATAAAAATACTGGAACTAGAAAAGAAGCTTCCAAAGATCCAAGATAGGTTAGAGATTTCCATTGCATACATTTGATAATTAATAGCATGGAAGTCAAGCATGATGTCTGTTTTCCAAAGCTTTCAGATCAAATCAGACATGTAGAAAAGCTTCATTTATCCCCTTCCACCACCACCCTCTTCCCTAAAACAACAAAACAAAATGAAACGAAGGTGCATTTGGTTCATGGAATGCTGCTTTCCACGGGATAACTACGGGAAATGAGACACCTAAGAGAACCCAAAATATGTCAGACTTTTGTGTCTGGCTGACATAGAAGAATATCATACTCAAACTTGTTCTCTCTTGGAAGCCCTGTAGGTATTTAAGATATATAACTATTACAATGAAGGCCCCTTGCCTAAATAGAGAGAAAATATCTGTCATAATGTTAAATTTCAACTCCCAATAGCTCAAAAAATAAGATCTCCCCATTAAGCTGTGGGTAAAGGAAAGTTAAATTTTGAAAACCAGCATTCCTGAAATGAGTCGTGCATAATAATAACCTGATTATAATATTCCAGACTCGCCCCTTCTGATTTTGTGAGCCAACCACCCTCTAATGAAAACAAAATTTTGAGGATCAGCTCCACTTCAATCAAATCAAGACAAAGATTGTCCATGCCATAGGCTCAACAGTGAATCAAAATTCAATTGCCACTATCACCCTCTTAAAGGCTCCTCTGAAAAGAATTCCCAACATAATCCAAACACCCTCCCCCGCCCTCGACCACCCGACAAAAGAAAAATCAGAAAAACCCAAACCTAAACCATAATAAAGAACTAAACATCAGAGTATCTCTCAAACTTCCACCTAGTGTAAAGAAACTCCTTCATTTTATTGACCATTGCATGGAATTCTTAACTTCCATCTTTTTGTTGAGGATGCTTCTGAATGACCTTGCTGGTTTCCCTCATCACCTTCATGGAAGAACTCTTTCACTGGTAGGGGCAGCATCCTTCAATCTGTTGATTTTATTTTCCTTAGTGCGCAAGTTAACAACCTTTCAAATCCCATGTGCAGCATTCATGGTTCAACCATGATTTGAGCATTCTATAAAGCTTGCTTCAACTTGAATTTGGTCTACAAACACAAGCTAAAGGTGGATCATGTTGGATATTGGCCAACAAATGTATCATGGTAAAAGGCCAAGTGTCTGACCAAAACATTAGCTGTTGGTCATCAAACCAACTCTATCTGTCATTTGAACTTTCAAAGCCATTGAAGTTCCCTATCAAATATATTCATTTTTCATAATGCATGATCAAAATATTTAAGCATTTGACCCTCACATTGACCTGATATGGGCCCAATAGGTCTTTCAATTTGTTGCTCTGCAATTACTATATGACCAACCTGTGGAGGTCGATAGCAGTTGCATACTCACTAAGTAACCATTCAAAGTAAGGAACAAATGCAGGAAGAACAGCATTTCCGAAGGCAAAAATACAAAAATGGAAACATACTAAAATGACTGAAATTTTCACAAGAAACACCTTTGGGCTTCACAAATTTTATTTCTCTCCATTTACTATTATACATATTATTATACACAAGTGATTGGGGATTTGTGAATAATCAGAGCTCAAAAAATCCATTATATCATGACATTTTTAAGTTTTCACAGATGAAGTTTTCTTTAAGGTATGGGAGTTAATCTTACATAAAAGTAACTTCTTGAATATTAAAAAAAGTTTGGGAAATGTTGTTAAAAGCTTGCCTTAAGCATTAGGCATTTTGATTAAGAAAAAAAGAATCGGGCATAAGGCTATAGAGCTTAAACACCGGACAAGTCATAAGAAAGGCACTGTCAACTAGGCACACCTTTGGCACAAAGCACCGGCCATGGGCATAGATGAGAGAAATCCACTAATTTCGTTTTTATAATTTCTAGCCAGGATACAACTTTGTTATGTGTTTGTGCAGTTGCTTTTTGTTGTGGCTTACAATTGTTTCAGTTAGCTGGAAACAAAAGACACATTCAAGAAGTTGGTAATTTTGGAAGACTTCCAAAGGAAAAAAAAAAAAAAAACAGCAAGATGGCAGGCAAACTGGGCTACAGCATGACACGTGCCTTTAAAAAGCAGCAGCATGCTGCTAGTTAGAACTTTAAAGGAGGTACATGGCCATCACCTTCTTAAAAATAGCAAACTTGCTTCATAAATGTTTATACCAATATACCATGAGTATTAGATGAAATAAATGCACAATTGCATGAGTAACTAACGGAACGAATGCAGTAAAATGAGCATTTTAAATCCTTTGCAGAAAGACTCAAGTTAAACAAAGTTGCATCTGATAACATTAACATCCTAGAAACTATACTTGATTATTTAGCTTTGTGTTCAAAATATCTCTTGGGAGTTTAGAGAAATGGCATGAAATGAAAGAAGAAGAGAGGAAAAAAGAAAAAAAAAAACACCATGAAAAATGGTTCAAGGTTTTCAAACTCACCTAAACCCTGCTGTTTGGAGAAACATCTTAAGTAGCTCAACTGCTGAACACTGCTTTCTGTAGCTATCAGCAAGTACTCTCAAGATACGGCCTAGTTTAGAAATATGACACCTGAGCAATTGAGAGAAGACTTCCATGGGAATTTCTGATGCGCCATCAAAACCAAATCTTGTTAGCAAGCAGGCTACTACCTTTTGAGACATCTGCAAAGCTTGCTCTTCACTGAGTTTTTTATGACCTTCAGACCCATTTTTCCCACGATTTAAACTCCCACCTTGTTCCACACTAATACCAAGCCTCTCTATCATTACAGGATTTCTGGTCTGAGGCAATGAATCAAAAGCTCCACGGAACTCTATTTTCTGATTGTCTCGAGCTCTAATTATTGGTGGGATTGCACTATCGGGTACACAGTTGAACATAAACATTGTCTCGGGGAAAAAGACAAAGTCATCATCCACCGAGTGAGACCCATCTAAAACAGAACCAGAACGCATATTTGAAGTGCTTTCTAGATTAGAATTTCCAGAGCCCATATACTGACATCTTCTTTTGTGCTTAGCAACAAGTCTAAAATAAGTAGACATTTGCTCTGGTGAGCGTTTGTCCGACTCTCTGTCCCCGAATGATAGCCTATATGGCCTTTTAAGTTTACGCTTTTCCATAAACTGAGTATACCATGTTTCTGGTAATTCTTCGTTCTTATACCTCTGACAGCAAATATACAACACGAAATTACTAACACGAAACGAAAGGCGTGAGCCTGAGTTCCTCTTCGTTAAAACAAATTATTACTAGCTCGATTTGACGACATTATTCAATTACGAAACAAAACAAACCTTAGTGGTTGCCCCGACTCCACCCCCTTCTCGTCGTTGATCTTCATCCTCTAGAGTGAAGTACACATCATCACCGTGCAATTGCAAATCTAAGAAAAACAAAACAAAAATCAATCAAACCAGTGCGGCTCACTCTCCGAAAATCTTTAAAAGAAAAGAAAAGGGAGTTAAAATTCTGGACTGACAATTTGGATTGAGATTGGAAACTGCAGCAACAGTGTTGGATCTGAGAAAGAGAGAGACGCTGGCTTTATCGAATAAGAGAGCGCGAGCTCGGAGCTGAAGCTGGAAATGGGACTTTGATTTGGAGTCGTCGGTTCGCATGAAGGACTGCCATGAGGCAGCAGAAGAGAGGGAATGAAGGAAATTAGAGTAGAGAGAGTCGCCGAGCCAAGCGCGCCACATACCTAGGGTTTCAAGCTTCCGGGCTAGATCATAGCCCAGACCGTCGTCGCCCAGGACTGACATGTTTTGTCTCTGTTTTTTTTTTTTTTTTTCCCAGCTTCGACTTCGAGAATTGAAAAGGAGAACAGGAAGTTGTTGGTTTTGGATTTTTGAGGTGCGACGAGGGGAGAAGGTTGATCATAAGATCATATCGGTCCCTCTATTCTTGATTTCATACCATTTTATCCCCTTCTTTTTACTTTACTAATTTGAGCCTTGTACTTTTTAATTTGTGTTATATTTTTTTTTGTTATTTCTGCCATATAATAACACGTGTTCATAACATAAAGCATATACGGCCACAACCAAAAATACAAAAAAAAAATGTAAAATACCAAAAAAAAACAAACCTTTTAAAAACCCATTTTATATTTTATCAATCTCATTAACTATTTACTTTTGGTATTATGATTTAACTGTATTTAAAAAAAAATATAGCTTCAAATTAATTTTTTATGTATTTTTTTATCATTTTAGCATGTTGATTTAAAAAATAATTTTAAAAAATAATATCTAATATTAAGTTTAGAGTTTTTCTCGTAGAGAGATTTTAATAGAAATAATAAAATTGTTATAAAAAACATGAAGAAGGGCTAATTTTATCACTTGAAGTGAGGTTTTACCAAATAATGGCGAGGAAATAGCACGAACAAAAACTCTTAGAGGCATGGGCTTTTAAGGAGCTATGTGACTGGTCGGCCTTTTCCACCATGGACCACCTCGTGGGTCAAAACTATAAGAAAAATGGACACGTGTTAAAATAAGTGGGCTAAAGATTAAATTAATTAAACAAAGCCCACGTAAATCCTTAAACTTCAAACCCAAGTTTCTCACCTATTACGCCTTTGTATCTTGTGTCGTTCTCCAATTTAAGTTTTTTTTTTTTTGAAGTATTTTTTAAATTATAAAATTAATATTTTTATTTTTATTTTTTTTCAATTATTTTATTGTATTATTATATTTTTAATTAAAAAACACTATCTTGCATCATATTATTAAACAACAATAAATACCACTTAATTTACTGTTTTTTTTACATGCAAAAATTAAAAGGTTCTACTATGCCAAAATAATAGGCCCAGTTGATAGGGAAATTCATTTTCAGACAGCTTAATAAAAATATGTAAATGTCTTGAATCATTTTATTTTTTTTTATGTTTACCTTAATGAAATAATAGGTATTAAACTCGACTGGGGATTGATTTGATATAAAATTTGAATTATAATTTTAAATAGGATATTTTTTTAATGAAAAAACAACATTGTTTTCAAATTTAAAAAAAAATATCAACAAATTTTAATCACGGACTGGATAATGAATTAACTAGTTAGATCAACTAGATTAATTTAAAATTGATATTTTTTAAGGCCTAGCCTGGATCAGAAGGTGAGTCAACTAGATGTGGAGTCAATCTACCATGCCGTAACAGGTTTAACAACCATGAATGAAACCTGTGATTGCGTGCATGGTCAATTGCTTTGTTCTGTAGTGCTAAGTCAGTAATAGATAATATTAACAAGAAATTAATGGGTGCGGCTAAATTATTATAACCACATTCACATAAAACTATGTACTATAATTAGTATTTGTTATTTTTTAAAAATTTCTCCCTTCCAACAATTCAAAAATTTTAATATTTTTTATGTACTTTTTT
>Ga0325411_1000429_pt1 | contig 43767 bp, 21 predicted proteins | sample PopdelMetagenome_13_FD_206181 | JGI IMG/M metagenome (GOLD analysis project Ga0325411, IMG submission 206181) | Populus deltoides microbial communities from Bellville, Georgia, United States - Xylem-PdIQD-R4 | ecosystem: Host-associated > Plants > Phyllosphere > Stem > Wood/Secondary xylem...
GACAAAGTAATTAGATGCGAATATTTGAAGCAACCATGACGTGAAAACCAAATTATCACTATTGTATGCTATACATTTTATATAGCTAGAGTTCAATTCGGCATTGAAGTTGATGTTACACATGTTATCTATACCAAACTATTCCTTGCTTAATCAAATGAGCTCCACACGCCAAGAAAACCCCCTTTCACAAATCAAATCTTGTTCGCGTTTTGATCGGGACAACGTTGACTCCAACCCTAAATACATATTTATTATTTCATACCACTCACAACCATTAATTACATGTACACTGTTTTCTCAGCAGACAACTCATTAGTAAAAACCATTGTTTTAAAACTAGCAACGGTATTATTGCAGGTTGATTTAGAACTCGACATGGGAGGGATCTGAATTAATTGAGTTGATAAAAAAAAAAAAACAGCTGATACAATAAAAAACCCAAGTTAACATAATGAGTCTATCAACTTGCTTGAATCGACTAGAACCCGACAACCTATTGATTTTTCTTGTCAAAGCAGCAATGTTTTGAAATTTTTTTTAAAAAATATGATCCATTCATGTTGAATTCCTAACTCATGATCTAGATTTTACCCTATTAAGTTCTAAAAAAATAGTTAAAACTTAGAATTTTACAAATCTCAGGTTCAAACAGAAGAGATGGAGAGGGGATCCAGGGATTGAATTTCATTTTTTTGTTACCGAAGTAATTTATAAATTGAGGAAGAGCTACCTTTTATTGTATAATCCAAAATTTATTAAATAGAGTAGTAATTCAAAACGAAGAATGTGTCAATCCATCCTTCTATACCCCCATGGTTTGGTTCCTTGCCTTACAGTACTTGAAAACAAGAAAAGATTTGTGGCCGACATAAAGCACGTTGGGATGATCTAGCGCTACAAAACTGCTACTTGGAGAAGAATCGAAGAGGTGAGGTGGGAATGCATCTTAAAAAATACATTGTAAGACTGTGTTTTATCTTCTTTATGGTCTTTTGCCATTTTAAGATATTGTGCAGTTTCTATACTAATCTCGTCAGATTTTAGTGTTTAAATGATATAAATATCTTTCAAAAAAAAAACTCAATTAGCTTAAGCCATTATCATTCTACTTGATTGAATTTTTATTTTCTTATGAAAAAAATACTTGAATGGTTATTTGTAAGGAAAAAAAAACTAGAAAGGTGAAGCTGCCATGAAGCCAATCATTAAAGAAAAAAAAGAATAATTCTAATTTTCCAAAAGTTTTCCCACAAAAATCTAAGATTGAATAAGTGGATCTCACTAATGAATCCTAGAATTCAACGATTTCAAACTCTTCAGGAAGTGACGGGTAGAATCTTCACCAAGATCTTACAGTATTGCTCAAAAAACAAGCAAAACATAAAGAAAGATAATTAATGATAAATAATTATATATAGGAAGAGTGATGAATGAATGCATGTAAAATTGGAATAAATGTGATCTCCTGTCTTATCTACAGATTATAAAAATAAATAATTATTGCAGATTGTCTGGGATTGATAAAGCCATGTGACAAAGGAAACAGAAGAGGCATATAGTAAAATATGACTCTTGGAATTCAATGTAGGATCATGAATTTAATATACATGGGAAGAATCACAGCCCCACCGTACCTTTTGCCTCCCCCACGTCCCATAAACAACATTTTCAGTTCCTTCAATGGCTCAGACAAACATGTACACACATGCATGTGTGCTTATTGGAAGGTTCATTGAAAGCAAAGCCTATTCAGTCACCACACGTGCAATCAAGACTCGAATCACGAGAAATTGTAAATATGAACAGCAAGATGTGCCCATAACACCATAGTCAAAGGAGTGTTGAGAATACTAAACATTCAAATCTTTAACCTTCAAAGTTTTTATTGATGGATTGATTCAACACTCGTTAATTTTGAATACACTGGTCCTCAAATTTATAGAGATTTCTTTTTGAAATAGAAATATTTTCACACAAATCCTTTTTATATAAAAATCTTTTCCTAACTCAATTAGCAATAGCTTCCATTACTAGATGATGATTTTTGCTTTGTCTATGGAGTAAAATTTTGATGAATATATATATGACCTAGTATCACTGAGCTTAATTAAATTTTTCTTTTGTCATTTCAATCAAATGGGTTTGGATTCCATGGTGACCAGAACTTGTTTTTTCCTAAAAAAAAGTAGATAAAGGAGAAGTTTTGAGTCTCACCATGAAAACGAAAGGAAAATGTTGCAGCCAGCAGGCAAAAAAAACCCTAATACACATGAAATTGTAGACAGGTAGCTAGCTAATAGTTTTCTCATCAAAACAATGAGCAAGGAATTTTCAAGAATGATGAGAGGTTAAAACAAAGCAACAATGTCATTAGAAATCATGAAACGGGAAGTTCTCAAGTCCTTAAAATTCACTACGATTTTGATTTAATGCCCTGAGTTCTCTCTTTCTTTCCCCATGATTTCTCAATCTTTACAACAAGTTACCATTAAGCATAAGGCAACATTATTATACCAAATGCAATGGTAATTGTATAAAAACCGACTATGGTCTAGAATAAAATTAATCAAAATATGGGACATTATTTTCACTTGAAATAGTGCTATAACCTGATGTGCTATTTGGTGGTGTATAAAGAGAAGAAGAGGAAGATGAAGAAACAACAACTGAAGGAGGAGGTGGTTGTGGTGGTGGAGCAAGCGTTTGTGATGGTGTTGAAATGGACATGGTCGCAGAAGAAACTAAAGCAGGATGAGTAGAAGAAATGATGTTAGTAGCAGCAGCAGCTTCTCTGTATTTGTAGTTGAGTATCTCAGCCCTTATTGCACTAAGTTCAGCTTGTAATGATTGAATTTGTTGTTGTAAAGCTGAAATTGCACCCATGGAGCCATATACTGGATCTCTTAGCCTCAAGTTTGCTTCATAAACTAGACTATTTGCAGTATCAACTCTTTGACTTTCTGGCACCTCCTAGATAATTAAACCACAAAGCCAAGGAAAAATAAATTTTAAAAAAATCCCATAATTCATCAAGAGAAAAAAATCAAGAATGTCAAAATTTGTAAAAAAAAAATATATATGAAAATTAAATAGATTATATGTTAATTATAGGGAATTGAAGGGTAGCTTAATTACCATTAGCAGCTTGGAGACATTGCTTGCACCATAGACTTTGTGGACAGCAGCAAATTTCTGGGGTTCATGTGGAGAAAAATATGGAGAAAAAGGGCACTCTTCAGCACATCTTCTCCTTAAAAGTTTACATGCAGCACAAGGTGTAACAGTGTTCAAAATTACAGGAGGACCTAACATTTGTCTCCTCCCCATAAGAGAAGATGCATCACTCTCCCTCTTGATCCTCTTTCCTAACTCTTCAGATCTCTCCCTAAAACACCAAAGGAAAAAACAATATTACATGATATTTCAAGAAAACACTATGTTTTTCTTATCAAAATTTCAAATAGAGAAAGAAACAAACAGATTAGATCGAAGTCAAGAAGAGTTCTTAATATTTATTAGGCTAGTAGAAGCTAGGGTTTTGCCTTTTGTGGAGAGAATATAGATCTTATTCATTTCTCTTGAGGGTGATTCCTTCTTACCTGTCTCTGGACATTCAAGCATGCTAGTTGGTTGTCTATATCAAAGGCAGAGGAGAGGAGTGGAGATGACTAAGGGAGAGTTTCAAAATGAAGGAGAAAGAGAAATAAGAATAGAGAAAGGAGTGCTTAAAAGGCAAGGTAGTCACAAAAAGTAGGTCAATATATATTTTTTAAATAACAAAGAAACAAAAAAGAAAAGAAAAGAAAATAGATTATGGTGAAGTGAGAATGAAATTTGTAATCATGTAGGTGATAAATATTAGTAAATGTTGAAGAAGTTAATGTTCTAGGGGTTAGGTCATTGGAAGAGGAGAAGGAAAAGGTAAGAGAATGCCAAGATTATTGCTGGTATTTTATTTTTTTTATTAATCAAAGAAATATTATTAAGAATTCAGGGCTATAAAAAGAGATGATAAACTAGAAAACAAGTAAAAAATCATCTTGGTTACATGAAAATTTAAAAGATTGAAGCAAAACAGACAAGAAACTTTTTTTTTTTTTGGATTCGAGGAAACCTCACCTTTCTGGAAAGCGCACTTTGTGGGCTCAGATGAGGGAGTAAAATCCCGGCTGTCCCAAACTCTTACAAGAGGTGCACGTCCTGACTCGAACTCGAGACCTGCTATGCAGATCTAAAACCCTTTGCCATCACGCTACACCTTTTAGGGATAAAACAGACAAGAAACGTTCTAAAGCAAACGAGCTCTACATGATTGTAGAGAATTAAGTCAAAAGATTGCTTGCATTTGACAATGCTATGGCTAGTTGGCCTCGACTGTGATTTTTTTATCTTCTAAAATGAAATCCAAAATTTTTACACCGAGATTAAAGGCTTTTTTAGGAGGTAAGTTGGTTTTAATTTTAATTTTTTTTAATTCTCTTTCTATCTTGACGTGACTTTCTGAACAACATCATACCTGTTCATCTCAAGTTTCTCATTTTCTTGATTTTTAAGTTCAAATGAGAAAGCAAGCTTCGTGTCCCCACATGTGAGGGCGACACTCTTAAAGAGAGGATTAGTCCCACTTGATGCACTAGTTTCAGTTAACCTAATGACTGATTTTCATCGATGTGCTTGCTATTTCAAAAACATCTCCTAGCATGGAATTGAATTTGGAGATTTTAGATCACATACTCCAAATTAGTGAGTTCGTAAAAATAAAAATAAAAATTCTTTTTCATAGCTTTTTCTCAGATTTAAATCTGAATTGATCAAGTGGATGACAAAGTTCATTAAACCATCCAAATCAACAATTCTAAGAGTTAGGGATGGTGATCTAAGTAAGGATTATTGAAAAAAAATATACAAGAACAAGAAATTTCCAATGACAAATCACAATATCATAAAGAAATGTAACCAAAGCTGCTATCCATATGAAAAGTAGAAATGACTAACCAGGAAATTATCTATCTGGGATTCACTTACAAGTTATACCCTCTTTTCATGACCAAAACAGTAGCAATTATATGCTAGAGATACCGAAGTAGTTGACTCTAATATTTTTTGACAGTAGTCATGTGTGGTTTGGGCGATCAGAAACAGCAATGAATCAAACACAAAATTTGGAAATTAATTTCTTGTTTATTGAAAACGCTTTCATGTTGTGTGCTTCCCTCTTATAAATACATCAATAGTAGGACTTGCCATTCGATCACGACACCATTTACCATTTCGATCAGCACTTCTCGTCCTTATCTGATTATTTGGGTAAAGTAGTTAACATTTACAATCACAATGGTAAAATATATTGAACTTTGTCACGGTTCATAGTATTACATTCAAACCAGATGTCACTAAACACAAAACAACCCAAGAGAGGCCGGAAACTCAATTATATCTAAGACTTTCAAGTTCAAATGGTCTTAGGGAAAAAACCCGAATCACCCGTTTGATGAATACATGTGAGAAAGGGGTTTCTTACTAACAAATCATGCATAATCGATCACATTTAATTCTACTTATTAATTAAAGTTGAAGCGATAAATTAATAATAAATTTTGTCATTTGAATCATGTTCAAAAGAATAATCCAACATTGGAATTTTTCCGTAGCCTGCATACATTTCTTGTAGTGACTTGGAATATATATTTACTATATTTTTTTTATAGTAATGGAAGAAATATTATTAGGATTCAAGGGCCATTAAGGATAAGGAAAAGGCGAACTAGAAAACAAGAAAAAAAAATTTACTATTATTATTACGTATTTACTTAAATCTAGCATGTATATATTTCATTTATCTTTTCTTGATTGATAACTTGATGGTTTTCGATTAAAGAATTTGAGATTGGAACTTCAAACTTTATAGAATATACTAATAATTGACTATAGCTAAGTTGCGGGTCAAATTATTTTTTATCACAAAAAAAAGGTTAGCATTGCTAACGTATTCTCTAGAAGAAAAAAAAACCATGTGGAGGTTAGTTTAATTTGACCTGATCAATTTGGTGAGTCCAAAAAAAACTTAAACGACTAGAAAAAAAAATAACAACAAAATTAAACGCTTGTAAAATCAAGCTAGCACTAACAAAATGATAGAATGTTTATATAAGACCATGATAACTCTATAAATAGTAAAACAAAACAAATCATAGAGATTAATTTAAAATAAACTAAATTTTAAAAGATAAAATTAAAAAAAAATCAATAATTTTTTTTTTAAAAAACAAATCAAATGAAATTGATAAAAAAAAATCCCCAAAAAAAGGCTCATGCGCACAAGCTTGGGTGGCCTAGTGCATCTTGGTCTTAATAGAAAAAATCTCATGCGCATGGGTCTGCCAGCCTAGGCCCACACACCAGGATTTTGATAATTTATTTTATTAATTATCTTTTTTAAAAAAAAAATATATAAAACAAGTGATGTGTCGCTACCATAATAGATGACGCATCGCTTGTTATACCCATATTCCAGCAATCAAAGGGTTGCCATAAAATCAATCTAGTTACTGGAAAATCAGGCTGGGGTGTTTTACATAAAAAAAAAATTATTTTCAATTATTTTTCAACAAAAAACAGCCTAGAGGCATAAATAAACTTTTTTATACCTTCAAATAACTCAAAAATATCCAAAAATAAAAATCAACTTGAAATCCAAAAACTTTTCAAGGTCATATCTACTCTCCCATGCAATCTCAAGATGAAAGAACACCAAGTGAAAACTAATTTCATCGAATAAAACTAGTTGACATCAAAATCGACCATTTTGATTGTAAAAAAATATTGGTATCAACTAACTGGATTAAGCAAAACTGGAATTCGATGACTTTCTTTTTCCCACCTTAAACCATGGATTGAAAAATAAAAGAAATGCAACTTTGGACAAAAAGTGAATAATAAAAAAAACTAAAGGAATTAAAAATGAGTGAGTTGCATAGGAGGATCAAAGTCAATTTTTTTAATCAATTTTTGATATGGCGATCTAGTTTCTTTTTATTTTTCAATTTGATTCTTTAATTTTTAAATATTTCTTTAGTTAATAGATCAAAAGCAATTGATTTTTAATTTGACCATAAAAAAATTAAATCATCTAAAGAAAGATTTGATGACCAAAATGAAGAAAAATCATCATGTAAATCCTATGAAGGGTTACAATGGCATGGTGGACATTAAAAAAACTACTCCTTTTAGTAATTTTTATAATATAATAATTTAAGGCTACACCATAAAAGATTTAATATTATATCTCTCTGTGAGCTTTTTTATTCCACTGGCTGAAAAGGCAAAGTGCTACATGACGAGGGTCGAGGGGTGGTCTTCTCTCATTTCATCACAACTGAAGAAATTAGAGCCATTGATGAGATTGGATTATCTGTTTCACCTTACAAAAATTATTGGAAAATCAATCTGTAAACTGAACTCACATGTCTATATTTCTATTGAGTTAAAGATTTTCAAAGTTAGCATAGTACTTATTTAGGTTCGTGTTCTATGAACAAGGCCATAGATTAATAGGCAAAACAAGTTATGATAGTAAGTCGCAAATGTTAGAATCATGGTAGGTAAAGACAAAATTGACAAAACTAATTAGTGTGCCCTTGGCCCGTTAAGTTCTCAAGATTTTGGGTCTTGCGGATATTTGAGTCCCTTTAAGGACTAAAACCCAATGTAAAGCCTGAACTTGCAATCCAACATGTGTGCACAAGCAATTTATTGGAATAGCTTGCCATTAATCTACCCTAGCAACTGATCCCATCTCGAATGTTTTTGTTGTTAATTTGTCGTCTTAGATATTTGAATTTGACTGATGTAATAAAATTATATTAGAGTTTAAATTGTGTTTTGAAAAAGAAAAAAAGAAAAAGAGACTTGTGTTTCTCTTATAATGAAGGTGATGATGTACTAGTTAGATATTAGCAATTAACGCCTTGGACCTCTTGGTGTAATATATGCCTACTGCATTATGACTTGAATGCTCTAGCAGAAAGCATAACAATGTCTACATCACAATTGGGTAATTTACTTGGCCTCTCTTCCTTTTCTTGCCCATTAATTCCTTTCTCAGCCCTCAGGGCATGCAGAGTTAAAAAAATAGCCGAATAAAAACCTTAAATAATGCAAGTCTTATCGGCCAGGTCAAGCTCTGGCCACCCTTGTGATCCAGACTTGCCGACAAGTTTCACTAGCTCCAATTAATATAAGAATATGCTAAATATCCACGATCATTTTGGGAGCTGGGACTCTCTACTCCTATACTAGCATTTGACATCATACCTTAATATATTCAAGAGACCACTGCCAAAAACAACTCTTTACGTACGGATTACTTTTTGCACACTTCTTGCCACAAAAATTAATGCAATTTTGTAGGTGAGAAATTAATATTGTGGTCCAAGTACTAGCTAGATCAACTATCTCATTCTGCCTCAATTATTGCACCAAAATTCTAACAGTCCCACTGGATGATCTCTAGTTTAGTTGGCTGAGTAATTTCTATCTCCTCACATAGAACTCTTAAATTGCATTTCTCAGATTCTGATGCTACACGACAGCAAAATCACCTTTCTCTTTGGATTGGAAAGGGGTAGTTAATGATCATGATACTGTTGGGGCCAACTTTTGTACTAACTATTGTGGATACTACGTTTGCTTTCCTCACAATATCATTCTTGAATTCAAACTTGAAATGATGATTAAAGAAAGAAAGGCACACTCACCCTCCAACTATAACCTAATTCTTAATTGAGTCCTAGACTAGAATAATTACCTATTGAGTCCCCCATCTAATGGATATTAACCAATTATTCTTCGCCTTAAGACCTTTGCCTTCAAGATAATAAAAAACGAGGACCTATTTGTCTCAACACAAAGCCCTTTTTGTTGCAATTTTAATGATGGAAGTTAATATTCGAGTAATGGTGGATAGGTGGGGATTCAATTGTGAACTTTTTTAGTTGGAGGACTATATATTACATGATAGCTGGTTTCTCTAAAACCCCATTTAATAACCACCTCTGTCCACATCTTACTAACCATGAATATATGGTTACCATCTATTATTGGCTTTGAAATTAAAGTCTTTAGAGGAAATTCTTTAGGGTTAAGTTAATTATTAGAGGGATGGCGGCCAATGCAAATGCATCATTGCTAATTCAATGAGAAGCCATGTGGTCACGTGGTACGATCGATCTCTGAAGTGAAGATAATAGTTGAATTTATGGTTCATATAAATAGCTACATCCAACCTACAGTTTTAATTGTTTTAGTAATAAATACAAGTCAGAAGCTTCTAATAAATTATATATAATCATAAATGGTTCCTTGTCTTTTCTAGCTCCACATGCCTGGATTTGCATATAAGCAGGTTTCAGCCATGGAGTTTCATGCGAATACTGTACGATGACAATCGAACGTCTGCCCATTTTTCACGATAGCCATTCTTTATATAGTTTATTTCCTTCTCTGTAAATATAAAAGCATGCCCACACGCTCATAATATTGTTATTGGAGTGAGTTTAAGGCTTCCATTCATTTGTTATAAGTGGGAAATGCACAATTTTAGACATGACCAATATCCTATCTCTATACTTCTGTTTATAGAGTTCAATTTATATTTTCTATTCTTTATACAATTCCATTTTATTTAGGACACTCACATTCAATATTAGATCTTGATTGATGATCCCAGATCTAAATTTAGATTAGACAAACTAATTTCATTGACTTTGAGGAGGGATTGTCAAAACGTTGACTAAGATTTTGACAATTTTTTTAATTATTGTAAGGAAAACAAGGAGAAAGGATACGTACATCCATGGAGCAAATGCAGTTTCCCTCTCCTTTCTTCTTCTTTTTTTTTCTTTTTTTGCCATAATTAACTAAATATCTTGTGGGGAAAATGCTATAGTAATTCCCTTATGTACCAACTAGGTTTTGGAAAACCGTAAACCATTAATCTAGATTAATTTTCATTAGGTGGATTCCATGTTGAACTCAAGAAATTATTGCATGAACTTGGTTGAGAGAGAGTATGCACCTTTTGACTGATTTGCATGCTTTACCGATGGACTCCCGGCTGGTTGAACCTTTTGGCCTTTACTTTCTATGTAATTGGCTTTTGCCATTTCTCTTTTTATGGCTCAATAAATTTGCTCGTTTTTGTGATAAAAAAAAGTTTGGAAATAACTATAATCACTTGTGCAGCAAGGAGAGGAAAGAAAAGATGCAAAATATATTATTATATTGATAATATGATCACTTGTTTCACTCATTAATCAAGAGAATTAACCACTCCAACGGTCACCACTAGTTTCAGCATGCATTGATTTTTTTTCTTAAATGGTAATATCATCTTTTGCCTCTCGTTCAACTACTACAAGGACCGAAAGCTTTCATATATATATAAATATATAGATACCAAACAACACATTTCATTGACTTTTTAAGCATCCCTAATTAAGCAATACCTTGATCATGGATGCATAGCAGCCTCGGGACCTGGCACTTGCTCCACGACCAAGACCGCCAAAGCAGAAGGTAGAAACAGGATATTCACATTCATTTTCATGATCCTGATCATCATGATTCAGCATCATTTTTCTTGAATCAAAGTATTGTCTTGGGCTTGACATTCCACTATAACTTCCTCGAGACTTCGAAATCTTCATTGGTGAAGAAGGCACGGAATACGTTGCTGACCATGAAGATGATAACCGCGACGAAGAAGATGATGATGAAGAGGAAGAAGCAGGTGATACAGGCACGTTTGTTTTCCTCGTAGAACGTTTGGGGAAAATAGAGTCCAAAAGACTAGATTTAGATAGCTTTTTTGTTGGTCTTTTTGGAGTATTGTAAAAGTAGGATGGTGGAGGAGTTAAAGGAGGAAGAGGGTTTTCTCGGAACTTGATCTTAGGAGTTCCTGGTTGAGACTCCCAAGTGAAGGGAACTGCAACAGATGCACCAACATGGTAATCTTCTGTGCTCAAGTTAGCCATGGAGACATCTCTTGTTACTCGTTTAGAGGAGCCCTTTTTGTCAACTTGCTTTAATTTTAAGGACTTTTGAGGACGCTTTGAGCTACTTGAAAGCATTTTTATTTTTGAGACTTGAGTTACGAAGATATGGCAGAGAAATAAAGAGGATGAGTAGAGCTTAAGGCAAGCAAGGGTTTGTATTTGGAGGGTTTCGTAGACATTGAAGGAGTCGTTTTAACTTTTAAGACTTCAAGTTCCCGTGCATGAACACAGTTAAGTTTGCTTTTCTATTTATATATATAGTTGGGTTTCTCGATGCAATTAGATCTCAATAATTACTCAATTATTTAGTAAACAAAATAATTACTCAATTATATACTACATTAATAGTCCTTTTAGAAAGGGAATAACTTGATTATATATATAAGGCTACAATAAGTGAATTTAATTAGGTGATAAAAATTTTCAGACAAGGTGTAGTATTTTTTTTAAAAAAAAATTGTTTTTTATACCAAAATAATATGAGAATATTTTAGTAGAAAAAAAATCAAAATCATTAAAGTGCAATTTGTGTGGTATAGCATGGCCCAACAAGTCTTCTTGTCAAAGAAAATATAATATTACACTACACTTTAAGTGAAAATGTTGTCTAGGATTTAGACCAATGGATAAATTTCTTCTAACGAAATTCAGAAAAATTTTAACATTTTTTTTTTTTTTAGGTATGAGGCTTTTGACCTATCTTGTTAACCCATGTGGGGTGATCCCTCCATGGATTATTAAATTCCTACGTACCCTACCATGCATTGTTTTTCTTTTGTTTATGAGTTCCCCTAATTATATCAGATTTAAAGTCAATTTATTTAGTGTCGACAGTTAAGACATGATTTTCGGCTAGGGTTAAATTATTTGATTCCATTATTATTATTTTTTAATTTTATCATAAAAAGAAGCAAGAGAGCATCAGAGCCACTTGGAGGCTTATTGCCAATAAATTTTGGTCATGGTGAAGATAAGACGCAGCAATAAATTTTGGGTTACGGAAATGCTGTGCCCAGAAGAAGATTATTGTATGTAGGATAGCTGCCTAATATTGTGCTTCATAAATGACCACACAGCAATAAATTTCTTCATAAATATATTTTTGCTCAATTTAATGTATATATTCTCTAAGAAAGAAAGGGATACCTTTGGGTTCACGAACTTGACCTAGTAATGTTATAGCTGTCAAAATTCAGCTGAATATAATAGGTGTAGACGTTGATGCAGTAACAAGAGAAGGTTTAAAACGTACACCAAATATTTGAAAATGTATTAGGAGACAAAACGGAGAGAAGTTGACAAAAGATCTGCAAGAAATTAACTGAGTTAATTAATCGTTCTTGAAACTTGACCATGCATATGTATTTAGACATCACAACGCCCATTACTCGGGTCGTATATAGTGGATGAATGAATGACGGAGGTAGCTAGAAACTTGAATCAACTGTTTTTTTATTGCTCACAATCATGCTTATTAAATCCAACCCCAACAAGTAAATATATGATCCAAAATTTTATTCGAGTTGAGTTTCAATTTGAATTGGTTTTGATATTAACTTTGCTAAGATCTTGTGTAACTTGATGGGTTGACTTACAACTCGGTTGACCTAATTAAACTAAATCCAAACTTAGCCAGATCAAAATCAATAAATTTTGTTAAATAAAAATTGACTGAACAAAAATAATAGACTATAACTGAGCCTATGATCCAAAATTTTATCCGAGTTGAGTTCAATTTGTATTGGTTTGATATTAACCTTGCTAATCTTATGTAACTTGACTGGTTGACTTACAACTCGGTTGACCTAATTAAACTAGATCCAAACTTAACCAGATCAAAATCAATAAATTTTGTTAAATAAAAATTGATTGAACAAAAATAATAGACTATAGCTGAGCCACATCACTTATAATTAGACTTGCTGTATTTGTGAGGCGTCACGACGAATATCCTCTCAAATCAGAAAACAGGAAAGACAAGGAATTCTTGTTCTTTATCGGTGGAAAGAGGAAATGAGAGTCGTCACCTAGTATTTTGATTATTAGAAACTCTAACTGATCTTAGAGATCGGGCACGGGGACTGATTGCGTAATAGGAAGGTATTAGCACCTCTAATACGTCTTACTTAAGGTAAGCTGCATTGTTTAATTGTGTGATATAACTAAAGTATTGTTGTGTTTTCTAATTATTGGTCTATCTAAGGTTTAAGAAAAGTTCTCCTTAGTAAGGAGATCCTTATGTTATCGGGTAAAAACTTAACTGTTTTATTGTCTATATATAAAAAAAACAAACTACCTTTTCATTTAATATCATGAACGAAAAAAACAAAACAAAAACAGAGAGGAAGGAATGAAAAAAAGAGGAAAGAGAGACAAACATAAACAAAAAAATAGAACAAAGATGAAAAAACAGATGGATAAACATAAACAAAAAAAGGAAGACAAAGAATAGAGAGGCAAGAAAAAATAGCAGAGAACAACACCGTTTTGAGCTTTTTTTAAAAAAATGAACAGTGAGTGAAACAGCGTCGTTTTGTACAAAATATGTCATTTCATTGAAAAGAAAAAGGCGTTAAAAAGTATCAATTTTCAAATCGATCTTTAATTTTTTATTTGTTCAATTCAGTCCTTAATTGAAATTTTGATTTTAAGAATCAATTTAATTGCATCCTTATCAAATTCAAATGTCAGCCCTGAAGTTGGCCGTCGTTTTTTCTTTGATTCTTAGTTTTGAATTTGTGCTTTTTGACCCTTAATTGATCAACAAACTTTTAATTTCTTCAATTTAGCTCCTGATTCAGTCAATTATAGCCCCTATATTTACGCGTCTTTTCCAGTTTGGTCCTTGATTTTGAATGTCTTCAATCAAGTCCCTAGTTGCCCATCAAACTTTAATATTTATGCAATTGAGCCCCTGATTTGACCAAATTAACTCTTAAAAATTATAATTCAACCTCTAAACTTTAATTTCTTACAATGAAAGCCTAATTTGACTTAAAAATTAATTTTTCTTACAATCAAACCCTTCATAAACTCAATCAATCTTTCAAACAAATCTAATTAAGTCTTTAAACATCTGATTTTAGACTTTTATTTCTCAAACTGAATTTTCTTTGTCAATAGGGTCTTTATTAGTCAAAAATTTATTATCAAATCTCAATTTTTATATTTTTGAACTTTCTCAATCAATATTTGGCTATTTTTGAGGCACCCATGAGTTCTCTTCTCACTACTATATATATTTTTTTGGTTTTCTTTCTATAATTATTTTTTTTTATTTTTTTTCTTTCTCTTTTTTTATGTGAGGATCCAAAAATGGGTAACAACAAACCTATAGTTACACCTCCATAAACACCAATGAGCTTAATTTTTCCTCCTTCTTCTTCTTCTTTTTTTTTTTCTAGTGGAAGCTTATGTAGTGGCACTCCACCAAGAAAGATGATGAACCTTTATAACTTATATGAGGTAACTAATCCTATTGATGATGATGTAACCTTCAGTTGGAAAGGGAAAAGGCTCATTAGTGTGGTGGCTTAGTGCATTCTTTCTTTTTTTTCTTTTTGAGCGACGTTGATTGCTAGGTTTTAAGATAATAAATCTAGAGTTTTTCTGTGTTATGTGGGTGTGGTGAAAGCATGTAGAAATAACCTTTTTTCCTTTTATGTTTGAAATTGTGACTATTATAGAATGTACCTATATAGAAAATATTGTAGCCATACTCTTGTGTGGTAATCTCCACCATTACTATTGTATATTGCCCTATATATATATATATATATATATATATATATATATATATATATAGAAAGTGTTGGCTAACCATTAGGTTAAGTCTCCCAATTATTCTCAACTATGACCTACATGCGAGGTGTTTTTTTATGTTAAACGAATCGGTTCTCTCCCACCAAAAACAAAAAAAAAAATCTTTCCTTTAAAAATACAATTTCTGTTTTAATTTGCATATGACCAAGTCTCTCAAAAATATATTATATCTATATATTTCCTCATATTAGAAAATCACAAAAAATAGTTTTTTTTTTAATTTTGCATGCATTTTTTTTTGGATTTAACATCTAGTTTATTAAAAACATGAGAACTTGACATACATTTCAAAAAATAACAAAAACATTATTTTTGTTCTTGTTAATATGTGAGATTACAAATGTATACATAAGACGTAAGATCTCGTTATTAAATAAAAAGATAGTTTTTATTTTATTTTTGTATTGACATTAGAATGGTTAGGTTTTTAACCTGTTAAAATAAGGATTTCCTTACCGAGAAGGACTTTTTTTCAACCTTAGACAAACCAATTATTAGAAAATTTAACAATATCTTAGTTTATATCAGATAAATAAATAATGCAGGTTACCTTAGGTAAGGCGTATTAGAGGTGTTAATATCGTATCTTTACATAATTAGTCCCCATACTAGAACTTTAAAACCAATTAGGGTTTCTAGTAACCAAAATACTAAGTGGCGACTTATATTTTTTTTACCGATAAAGGACAAGAATTCCTTATCCTTTCCTCCTACACCATTCCTGACCATTCCAGACCCGAAAGGACGATCATCGCGATGTTATACATGTATGACATTAATGATGATGTCCTACTATATTGTCACCTTACTATATGTGATCTTATAATGTTTGAAGAAAAAAAGGATGGAAAGTGGAGAATTACTATAGATGAGAAGACTACATCAATTGAGAAGAATGACACATGAAAATTAGTTTCCAAACAAAGTAGAAAGAAGCCAATAGGTGTCAAGTGGATCTACAAATAAAAGAAGAATGTCAAAGAAGATGTGGAAAGGTACAAAGCAAGGTTAATGGGAAAAGGTTATAGCATGAGATTGACTATGATGAAGTATTTGCTCCAATTGCTAAATTGAAGACCATTCGATTAATCATTGTCATCACTGCCCAACATAGATGAGAACTCTATCAAATGGATATTAAATCAACCTTTCTTAATGGTTTTTTTAAATAGAAGTTTTACATTAAGCAACCTATGGGATATGAAGCGAAGGGACATGAATACAAGGTATTAAAGTTGAACAAAGTGTTGTAGGAATTGAAGCAAACTATAAACGCTTGGTATAGTTACATTAATGGCTATTTCTTAAATAATGGATTTGTTAAATGCCCCCATGAATATGTTTTCTATGTTAAGATCAAATAGAATGGTTATACTCTTATTGTATATTTATATGTGGATGACTTAATCTTTACAGGAAATAATCCAAAAACTTTAAGTAAGCAATGATCAAGGAGTTTGAGATGACGAATATTGGTCTTATGTCCTACTACTTAGGGATTAAGATCAAACAATGAGAAGACAAAATCTTTATGCATCAAGAAGTTTGCAATAGAGGTTCTCAAAAAATTCAAGATGGAGGATTGTGAAAGACTAAATATTTCAGTTGAGTGTGGAGTGAAGATGTCAAAGAATGATAAAGAGGTGAAGATAAACTCTACAACATTCAAAAGCCTAGTTGGGAGTTTGAGATATTTAACATACACTCATCCGGATATTATTTTTAGAGTAGGACTTGTGAATAAGTTTATGAAGACACAAACTATGATATAATTCAAAGCTTTGAAGCAAATTTTTCGGTATATTAAAGGTACTGTTGATTTTGGCTTATTTATAGATATTCTAATAGTTTTGATCTTATGGGTTATAGTGATAATGATTGGGTCGGAAATATGAATGATAAAGCACTACAAGTTTTGTTTTCTAAATGGAAGACAACATTCACATGGAGTTCAAATAAGCAATCTATAGTCACTTTATTAACATGTGAATTTGAATATGTAGATGCTACATCATATGTTTGTCATTCTATATAGCTAAGAAGATTAATTATTGAAAGAATTGTGAATGTTACAAGAGATGCTTACGAAGATTTATGTGAACAACTCATCAGTCATTGTCTTAGCTAAAAATCCAGTTTTTTCATGACAAAAGTAAGCACACTGACACAAGATTTCATTACCTAAAAGATTGTGATAAAATCTTATATTAGTTTAATTTCTTGATTGTTTAGGTCTTAATTTGTGCCTATTAAAAGGCTTGTAATTCAATATTATTTAGTAGTATAAAAGGGGAGAGAGTAGCTAAAAGAGCTTAGAGAGAAACACTTGATAAAAGTATACCTTCCTCTCAATGTTCTTCTTATTCTTGAGTTTTTTACTTTACATTACTGATTTTAATCTTATACCATAGCTATCTTTCTTCCAAAAACTTCGTGGCTGAATTGTGCTTCATACAAGATCAATCTACTCAGTTTTGTAGATTTTATAGAATCATGTCCAGTCATATAACTGTGTTTTTATGCTGGATCAAGAGCATCCTAGCTTAGCTTCACATAGGATCCAGCCTACTCCTCTTGTCCCTCCTCTGCTCTACATTTACCGCAGTTTAAAAATGGGGATCAATTCCGGTCTGTAGATCCTTTCTACAGGACCAAGTCTTCCTTGTTTTCTTCTGTTTAGTATACACAAAAACTCTCTCTAAGATACAAGTAGAAATGTCAAGACTTAGGTCTAATAAGAAAAGAATTAAGTGACCAACTAAATAAAAGAAACAATAATCAACCAAATAGCCGAAAGACCAAGTCACTGGCATGTAAATTTCAACATAAAAAGGAAATTTGACTTACGAAATGATATCTCCAAGTAATAACTTGTGACAACTCAAATGTAAACATCACGTGGTCAATCATACTGAACTTGATTATATGGAGTATTAAAAGCTAAAATGTAGCTAGTATGTTATGATCTAGACATAGAACTCTCTACGTGAAACAGATGAGTAGGAGCATGGCTTGGACTTGGTCTGGTATAGCCGAAACCCGAAACCTCTAATTTCCCTTTTACTTTCATCTCAAACTCATGTAATGCATGCCTCTAATATTACCAAACAGAATCACAGATAAAAGCATCTTATGCTTGTAAGAACATAATTTGCAGTAAGTTTTATAAACCGTGGAAAGGGCATAAAAACAATGTGATAACAGAATACAGATGATAGCCTTCATTGAGAGATACATGCTTTGCTGAATGAGGCAAAGGGCGTACGTATGGAGGATAAAATATATATTAATAGATCGTTGACCTGGTTTCTGAGTCCCTTTCAATAATGAAAGAGAAAGAGCAAGAGATGATAGCGCAAAGGTTCCAAGAAACAAGCATGAATACAAGCAATAACACTAGAAATCTATAAAAAAGAGTGGTCATACCTGAAGTGGTGGAATTTTTTCTGATTCCTTGAAGCTAGTTAGATATAATCTCCTTAACATAATGGCAATCAGAAGAGCTGCATGTCCAAAGGTTCTTCTTCAGCAAAGTCATCTTTGCAGGCAGAGGGTGCCCAGAAGTCCAGAAGCAACAGCAACAATTCTCCCACGTTAGCTTTTCACTGCATTTATTTTCTGTTCTTCACTGTATCAGGGAACAGAGCACCTGGACTTGTCCTGTTTCTGCACACACTCAATTCTGTGTGCTTTTATCTAGAAATGCAAAAATTTAAGCATCCATGTTGAATGATCTTCCTCAGGATGTCTGGTTTCTCAGCAACCCACTCTCAGTCTTTGGCTTTTGGCACATACTAACATCACCAGTAGCATGACAAGGCACACAATGTTTTTCCTGTGACAAAGGCCACACTCCAACAGATGCAGGATCAATTGCTTATATATTACGTTAATTCAGTCCTCTTTAAATACAAATTCCTAGAACTCCGAATCAAGCTATGTAGGAGTAGGACATGCAGGATGCTTATCAGTCTCCTTGCCTCTCAGAACACATGAAGAAGCCGAAAGATAAACAATTAAATTAACCATTATTCAAAACATGAAATCCTAATCCAAACATCCTAACATTTACGAACCATTGTTAGGGACAGCTAAAATTATTATGGATAACTCTAGACAGTACTGATGCTGGGAGGATATAAAAAGTTGAATATGGATTTATTGCATTTTACTGTGTGCAATGTCTAGCAAACGCTTTTGGATCGTGTTTAAATATTTATAGAATGTAACCAGTTGAAGACTTGAGGTAAGAAAGATCCTCAAATTATGTCCAAAAAATGTTGTTCTTTATTTATTTTCTTATTTATCATGCATATTTTTTAGATTTTTATCTTTATTTTTCTAGTGATTAATTTGGATAGCTCAAAACATATCATTGAACCTAATTATTTTTTGTGGATCCTATTTCTTTATATATAAAAGATTGTATAGTAAATTAGGATATGAATTTAATGTTATTTCCATTTCTGTTTTTTTGCAGAGCAATAGGCATGCAGTACTTATTATTATTTCCATAAATTAGGATCCAACAAAAACTTATTCGGTTGACCGATGTGCTTTGATTTATACAGGCAAGAAAATGTCATGTCATGCAGTACATGATCAGTATTGTCCCACGTCTAAGCACAATACACTCAATCTTGATAGGATTTCGATGTTAATGACTGAGAGTGTATTATTTATTATTTTCAAAAAAATAATTTAATTTAAAAATTTAAATTATGAGATAAAAATTTAAAATATAATTTATATTATTTTTTAATATATTTTTTTAATTGAAAGTTTTTTAAATTTGAAATATAGAGGACTTATGTTATTTTATTTTTAATTTTTATCAAATAAATAGAAATAATAAGATTCGAACTTGTAAGTGTTAAGTTATCATAGCCTGACATAATGTCAAAAAACTAATTCAATCTAAAAGTTTAAACTATTAGGTGAGGTATCAAAATATAATTTATATTATTTTCTAACAGTTATTAGTGTTTTTTTACTTAAAATATATTTAAGATAATATTTTTTTATTTTTTTTACATTAATATATTAAAATAATTTAAAGTAAAAAAAAATCACAATAGTTTTTAAACACAAAATCAACGTAATCTTCTTCTAAAGATGATGGTATCCCAAAAAGACTGCAAGCTAGCTATCATTGTTCCAACAATTCAACCGTAGTGTTACAATACGTGACACATAATTTTTTTTAAATATATTCGGAGCTGGTAGCTATTGTTGTTGTAATTTATAAAAAATTATTTTATAAAAAGTATTTTTGATTGAGGTTGGTTTTGTATTTATATATGTTTGGTTAAAATTGTAGTTGAAATTGAGGTTGAACTAAAAGTAGTTTAATGTATTTAGTTAAAAACGCTTTTCAAATTCTCAACCAGCTCAATTTGAAAAAAAAAATCGACAAAGTCAATTTTAAAAAAAAATCATAAAAAACCATGTGGGGAAACACTGTAGCAATCCACAGTATTTTAAAAAAAAAACAACAAAACTAAATTTTCAACCAACTCTATATTGAAAAAAAATAACAAAAACAATTCTAAAAAAAAACACAAAAAATTATAAAGAGAAAAAGAAGATAATTTTGGGGGAAAAAAAGCAAAAAAAAAATGAAAAAAATAGAAAAAAAAACATATAGGGAAAGTTAAAGCTTGATTCTCAACTAACTCAATATTAAAAAAAAAATTTGGCAAAGATAATTTTGGAAAAAAAAACATGTAGAAAAACATTGTAGCAAAACAAAAACCATGTGGGTGTTTCAAAGAAAAAAAATATAAATCTAAATTTTTAACCAACTCTATATTAAAAAAATAAAATGAACAAAAACAATTATGAAAAAAACACAAAAAATTTAAAAAAGAGAGACAATTTTGGAAAAAAAAAAAGCAAAAAAATGAAAAAAATAGAAAAAAAACATGTGGGGAAAATTAAAACTTAATTCTCAACCAGCTCAATATTAAAAAAAAAATTTGACAAAGATAATTTTGGAAAAAAAACATGTGTGAAAACACTATAACAAACAAAAACCATGTGGGGAAATATTGTAACAATCCACAGTATTTTAAAGAAAAAAACTACAAAACAAAATCAACAAACACCATTTTGAAAAAAAAAGAAAAAAATTCATAAAAAAAAGAAAAAAAGCCATGTAGAGAAACATTGTAGTAATTCATAATGTTTTAAAGAAAAAAACTACAAAACTAAATTTTTAACCATTTCAATATTAAAAAAAATCGACAAAGATAATTTTGAAAAAAAAACATAAAAACAAAAAATAAAAAAAAATAAAAAAAGAAGATAATTTTGGGAAAAAAAGAAAAAAAAACATGTAAAGCCAAAAAAAAAAGAAAAAAAATGTGGGGAAAAAAAGGGAAAAAAGGAAAAAAAACAAAAAAAAGAATTACAAAACAAAAAAAAAAGAACAAAGAGGAAAAAAAATTAAAAAATGAAAAAAAAAGGATGTGGCGTGGGAAAAGCTACAGTAATTTCCCCACGCCTTTTAGAGTATTAGTTAATAAAAAAAATCGACAAAAATAATTTAAAAAAAAACACAAAAAGAAAAAAAAGAAGAAGAAGATAATCTTGGGAAAAAAATAAAAAAAACATGTAAAACCAAAAAAAAGGAAAAAAAATATGGGGAAAAAAAGGGAAAAAGGAAAAATAAAACAAAACAAAAATTACAAAAACAAAAAGAACAAAAAGGGAGAAAAAAGAAAAAAAAGATGTGGCGTGAGGAAAGCTACAGTGCTTTTCCTACACCTTTTAGAGTATTAGTTAATATGACTTGTTTATCTCAAGTTTTCTATTTTTTTTCTTAAGATTCAAAAATCACATTTAATAATTTTTTAGACTCAATAATAATTTTTATATAATATTTTAAATAGTTTTTATTTTTATTTTTTACATATAATGTTTTTTAAATGATTTATATATGGTGTTTACTAGATTATTAGCTCGCGTTATACTACAAGTCAGATCAATTTTTTATTTTTAAGATTTATAAAAAAAACATTCATGCATTATTAACGTGTTTTCTACGGAAAAAAAACTTTTAGACATATGGGGTATTTTATACCCAAAAAATCATTTTCAACACATTATTTCAATCCAAAAACACTTAAAAATGTCCTAAAGACCTATATAAACTAAATGGGTTCAAATATCCCACCGATCGGGCAAAAACCTAAAAATAACCTAAATCTAAAAAACTTCTTAAGCTCATATCTACCATTTTATATAAAAAAAAATATTCAAATGAATTTTTCTCATCAAATGAAATCTATTAAAACCAAGAATGAATTCTTGTGTAATTAATTAATATTAACCCTTTCTGCTCTTATCAAGAAATATCATACTCAACTTAACTCATGCTTATCTGAATTCTAATCTTATCACCTACAACTTTCAACTTTGAGACAAGACAGGATAAAAAACAAATGTCTCGAGATTTCGAGCAACTTGTGGTGGGTGTCAAAAGATTCATGCTCTTGTGTGTTCCATGCAATGAACACCACTCGATTTCAAATATTTTGGGGTCCAACCATGTTTTAACTTGGAGTCGCTTTTGTGGAAAATTCTGCCTTGTTTTTCTTCTTTTATGGGGAACTTTAGCTTGATTTTTTCCACCATAAATTATCTTGTATTCTTTTCTTGTGGTTAGCTTTCTTTTTTCTTAATTTTATATCCAAGATTGTGGGAGTTTATTCTCTTTCTGTCCTTTTGCTTCGTTAAATTCCTAAATTTAAAATATAAAAAAACGTTCACCCTAACATTTATTTCAACAACTAGTCAAATAATAAGATATTAGCAACCCCAGAGGACATCCCAGCCGCTTCCCATACATCCGATAATTCTCTTGACACTTGGCATTATCAGACAATCACATGTCTCATCAACAAAGAAGAGCCCATCATCCATCTAATAAAAAAACATTCTAAAAAATTTATTTTTTTCTCAAATTTAAATCCTATAATAACCACCGAAGACATTAACTTTAAAATTTATAAAATTAATTAAAATACATGCCTCAAATATTCATATTAATTAAAAAAAAAACCCCATGACTCTTGATGGTCTTGCCCACATAGATCCTCATCCATGCCGCTGTGACCCTGTAAATTATGCATTTACTCCCTCTAATCTTAAGTCTTGATCTCTTAGGCTCCTTTTCTGTCTTTTTGTATTAGTATCATCCTCCTAACCTCCCTATTTTACACTAGCATAGGGTCAATCTTCATCGAACATTATTAGGGATAGTGTTAGACTATTCCATTATTTATTTATTTTTCGAAAATAAAAAAGTATTGATAAATTTAAAAATGAAAAAAAAATCATGAATAGACAGATACAATAACAATTATTGTGATTTTATTTAACTTTTGAAATATTTATTGGATATGTCCACTTATGAATAATTCATTGCATATCATTTATGTCAACAAAACTATTAGTAAAAAAAAAAATCTTTCAATATTCATCCCTTTTTTTTTATTACATTCAATACAATATTATTTTCATCAACTATAATTGGAAATTCTCCTGATGTGATAATATATATCCATATAGTGAGTGTATGTGATTATTGTATCTTTTTATAAATAGTCATTTTAATATACTTTTATATTCTAAAAATATTATTAAAAAATAAAAATAATTCATTATATAAAATAAAATGAATCTAAACTAGTCTCAAACTTGATATGGCTATATGGGACTAAAGTAAGATAAAATTGAAAGAAAGGGACCAAATAGTACCATTAGTAAACTAGTACACGTACCTCATGGCATATTCAAGTATCTATCTGGTAAGAAGACATGCCACCATTGCCGTTGCCGTTGCCGTAGCCTTATAAAGTGGCTTTAAGATTTCTTACAAAATTTATATTGTTACCAACCGAACAGAGAAAAGAAAGACAGAGAGACAAGGCTTGTTATCCATTTGTAGTCGTCCTTCTCCGCTTTGGATTCTAACAACTCAAGGTAAGCTGAATGAGTCTCTGCTGAGTTTGCCATCTTTTTATCTAGATTTTGTGGGGTTTTTTTTGGGTTAAATTCCGATGCTGGTTTTTGTAGAAATTTGTAGCTGTGTTGGTTTAGATGGTGTGTGAAAGTTTTCATCTTTTTAATTAGAAGTTTTGTGGGCAAGTTTCAGTTTTTTGAAAGGCTTAATCTTTGAGATTGATCATGATTAAATCTGAAAATTATTGTTGTTGTTATACTGTTTAATGAGCATTTCAAAGCGTCTGGCTATGCAGTTTTTGATGACCCTACAAGTGTTTATTAGCCTGTGTTAGCTTTTTTGTTCCAGAACAAGCAGGCTGTGATTTGTTTGAGATTAATTTTCAGACCTTGAGCTTTCTTTCTTTATTCATGGTATGGAAAAAACAAGGGTTTTGGGATGTGGGGCTCGAGTATATAACATATGTGAAATTTGCCAAGCAAATTTCTCGGCTACAATTTGTTAAATTTCTTAGCATGTAGATTTAATCTTCTTATCTTTTTGGCTTATTTTCTGTTTGCTCTTGTTTTTTTTTTCTCAGGTTATAAATCCTGTCTGTTTGTGTTGGTTTACAAGTGTCCTGCTGAAGGTGTATCCTCTACACCGTGTCTCAGCATTCTTAAGGTGATTTTTGACCGAGAAACCCAGGGAATGCTGCATGATGTTCCTTAGTGTTTGGCAGTCCGTCTTTGAAGCCCATCAGGTTCCGGCTTTGTTGGATCCACCCTTCTTTGCTCATGATGAGATTGGATTTGTAAATTATTCTTCCTCTTGCTTTTGTGCTCAAAAGCATCATGGACCTTCAAGTTGGTATGATCTATGTGAAGACGGTTGAGCCATTTATGCTTTTATCTATAGATCCTACTTTCTAGGTTGATAAAACATATAGGAGGAGTGTTGTATATCATAGAGTATTAGCAGTTTTAGCTTGGGATGGAAAATAAACCAAGTGTGTTGACAAAGAACTATGAAGTGGGGAGATTGCTTGGCCAAGGCACCTTTGCCAAGGTTTATTTTGCGAGGAGCATCAGAACGAACCTGAGTGTAGCCATTAAAGTAATTGACAAAGAGAAGGTCTTGAAGGTTGGGCTTGTTAATCAGATCAAGAGAGAAATATCTGTAATGAGACTTGTTAGACACCCTAATATCGTGCAACTTTATGAGGTCTTGGCTACCAAAAGTAAGATTTACTTTGTAATGGAATATGCTAAAGGTGGTGAACTCTTTGACAAGGTTGCTAAAGGAAGGTTAAAGGAGGATGTTGCCCAGAAATATTTTCAACAGCTGATCAATGCAGTTGATTTCTGCCACAGCAGGGGTGTTTATCATCGTGATATAAAGCCAGAGAATCTGTTGTTGGATGAGAATGAGAATCTGAAGATATCTGATTTTGGATTGAGTGCCCTCACTGAATCCAAGCAACAAGATGGACTACTACACACGACTTGCGGGACACCTGCATATGTGGCTCCTGAAGTGATCAACAGGAAAGGTTATGATGGCACTAAAGCTGATATTTGGTCCTGTGGCGTGGTTTTATTTGTGTTATTGTCTGGTTATCTCCCATTTCATGATTCAAATTTGATGGAGATGTACAGGAAAATTGGCAGAGCAGAGTTCAAATGCCCTAATTGGTTTCCAACTGATGCTCGTAGGTTGTTGCGCAAGATCCTGGATCCAAACCCCAGTACAAGGATCTCCATGGCTGAGATTAAGGAAAGTTCTTGGTTTAGAAAAGGGTTGAACTCTAAACAAATTAAAACTGGAACAAAAAGCAAGGAGGTAGCTGCTTTGGATTGGAATGGTTCTGGTTCTTCTGAGAATAGCAGTGTGGCTTCTGAGGCAAAGCAAGAGTCAGCCAAACCTCCCAGCTTAAATGCTTTTGATATCATTTCCCTTTCTGCTGGATTTGATCTATCTGGATTATTCGAGGAAAATTATCAGAAGAGAGAAGCAAGATTTACTTCTATACAACCGGCTTCAGTCATCATCTCTAAACTGGAAGATATTGCTAAGCGTCAAAAGCTGAAGGTGATTAAGAAAGATGCAGGTTTGCTGAAATTGGAAGGAATGGAAGAAGGTAGAAAGGGGCCATTGTCTGTTGATGCTGAGATTTTTGAAGTGACTCCAAATATCCATTTTGTGGAAGTGAAGAAATCTAATGGAGATACGCTAGAATATCAGAAGATATTGGAAGAAGCTATAAGGCCTGCTCTCAACGATATTGTTTGTGTCTGGCAGGGTGAGCAAGAACTGCAACAGCAGCAGCAGCAGCAACAATCAAATTGACCAAACTAGCAGCATCAGTTTGCTCGAGATATTCTCTCAATGCCAGTTTTTCCGCTATATCTCATGTTTGTACAATTTCTTGAACTTCCTATTTGTGTACTACCATGCTTGTACTTGTAAGTGTTAGAGATGCCTCCGGCCCCCCTCAATAAACTTTAAACTTGCTCGTATTTGCTATATCGTTAATGATTACTTTTAATGCTCGTAACTCTCAAGTTCTTGAATTGCATGTCCTTTCTTCCTATGATTTTCCAATAACATTTTCCAGTATTCTCTATCCACGCATACAGTTTCTGTTTTGCTTGCACTGAAAGTTATATTATGACCCAGATCCACATATATACAGTTTCCAGGATCACCTTGTAGCAGCTGCTAATATATATCGTTAAGAGCAAAGAATGCTTCTTCTTGTTTGAGATTTATCATTATTTAGATTGCAAGAAGAGGTGTATTAATGCTTTTGTATCCGATCAAATGACTGCGCAAGCACGCACAACATTAGTCGATTTTGAAATCCTTTAAAATGTCAAAAGATCTGTTCTTGATTGAAAAAAATAAATCTTTCCTAATGCGCTACGGTCTTGTCAAGTATGTATTTTTTGTGCCCTGTTCTTGTCGAGTGATACAGCCTAAATGCAGCAAAGGTTTTGCACTTAAAGTCCATGAACTTTGTTCGGAAGTTGGCAGGAAACAGCTGATTTGTGCTTTTCAACCAGAAATATCCACATACGCAAGTGTGTAGTGAAGGTTTCTCATGACTTGCTATCTTGTACACATGGAGAGCATATTGCAGTGGAGTACCCTGTCCAGAAAAAAATTCTGTATCCTATATTTGAAAAATGATCCTTTTTACATGCCCAAATAGGACACTTGTGGTTAGCCCTAACCTAATTTAGCTCGCACATGTGTGTATAAGCTGTCCCAACATGATTCAGCTTCACATACTTTGTTTTATGTGGTCTGGTACAGGTGATGGTGCGTCTTGGGTTCACACGCACTCATGCCTACAGGCTTGGTAGAGATCCTATTTTGGCAAAGACAAGATGATGGTGTTTGATTACCAGGACCCTCATGACCTCAATTGATTCTTATTGTCTAGATTAAGCAAGAAAGTGGTGCGTTAATCATTTGATTGGTAACTTAGGCCCCCAGATTCATGTGGTTAACAGTAATTCCACCAGTCTTATCTCTGGACCAAAGCACAAAGTCCCTGATTGAAATTGTTCATTAGCTTTTCTCTTGCAAGGGGCCTACAGGGACAGATTGCTTGGCAAGTATTTCCTTGGAAAGTCTGTCTGAAAATGGCTTGACATGATATTGCTTTAGATATGTCTGTGTATTTACCAAATGTATCACTTCTTGTCACTTGTGATGTCTAAAACGTACAAATCAAGTTTCTGTTCTTGTCCAGTTGATGTTTTCTGAAACTAACTAAACCAACGGTATTAATTTCATTAAAAATGAAAACGATCGCCAAAGACGCATGTTAATTATGAATGCTAAAGATTTATGGTATTTACTATTGAAGACATAAAACAATGATCCTCTGGGCTCTAGTCTTAAAGTAAAATAAGCAATCGTTATCAGCAAAAAAGTAATTCCATCATAAATATTTTTATAAAAATATTTTTTTATTAAAAATATATTAAAATAATATTTTATATATATATTTTTTAAATTTTTTAATGTTAGTAAATCAAAACTATAAAAAAAAAACTTAAAAAAATATTAATTTAATGTTTTTTCAAGTAAGAAATACTTTGAAAAATAAGCTGAGATGAAAAACAAATACAAAATAACAAAATTCACCATCATGTCAAAGAATTCAACCTCGAATGAAGGTATAATGGAGCAGGTGCTATAGCAAATTCTACAGTTTTCCCCACTTTCTGAAATGGTGCAGGTTCCAGTCATTTCCAGGTTTAGGATTAGGAAGATCAAGTTTAATTTTAGTGTCATTCTTATTAGAATACTTGACATAAGTAGCAGCTCTACTCAACCTTAGCAGACAGATCTTCTCATGTTTCACTATTTTTGAATAATGAATAAAACTCTATGCAAAAATTAAATAAACAAATAACATGATAAATATAATTTGACCATTTCCAATCTAAGAGCAGTTTGATCAGTTGAAAGGGCTGCCGCTTTAAACAGATTGCGCCGCTTGAATAAATCCCATTATGCAAAAAGCAAGCATGAAAATATCTGATATGAAGTTTATATCATCAGTCCATGATCCAAGCAGGGTTGGAAAGAATAGTTAATGTTGGAATAAGATTACAATGTAGCCAAAGCAGATTCTTCGGATTGAAACTGTGTACTTATCCAATTACTTTTTACTATTATGTCAAACCTAGGAAATTGGACAAGCTTGGGCTAAGTCAAGTCAATAATTACCGGATACACAGGAGAAACTCTTCTCTTCTTGTTGGCTGACCTAATTCTGCATTCTGGAGATGGGGACAGCAAATCTATAACCTCAATTTCCCGAGGAATGAATGACCTTGGAATCAGGACTTGATCTTTATCATTGATTACTTTGCAAGAAAGCTTCTTCCATCTTGGCCAATCAAATCCAGAAGCATCCTCGCCGATTAATGTCAATACACCCCCATCTCTAGTCTCCCTCGCAGAAAAGTTTGTGGCAATAGAAGATGATGCTTTACTTGATGGCTGATTCATGAAACCAAATGGTTCTGCATAATCTAGTTCTGGAGAGGGTGGCTCTCTTTGGTCTTGCATGACATATGGTTCAGACTGTCCAAATTGTTCACGAGAAGCCTTGTTAATACAATGTGCATCTACAGAAGAATGAGTATCCACGTTCACAGTTTCACAGGTGTTGCTAGCTTCATCATCTTTGTCAATAACTAATTTCTTAGCCCTCTGCCAATCCAATTCAGAAACATCCTCATCAATCAATGTCAATACGCCCCTATCTCCAGTCTCGCTCTTTGAAAAGCTAGTAACAATTGAAGAAGTTTTTCTTGCTAGTAAATTCATGAAAGGAAATGGATTTGCATGATCCAGTTCTGGAGGTGGTGGTTCCCTTTGGTCTTGCTGGTCATATTCTTCAAACCATCTGAAATGCTCATTGGAAGTCTTGTCAATGCTACGTGCAAAATCTGCAGTAATACGAACTATAATATCTGCATGTGCTTCTTTAGCAGTTCCTCGTGTGTTAACAGATTCATTATATTTTTCGTGTACGAGCTCACTTCTGTTACAAGCTTCCCTGGATGCCGTTTCACCATATCCACCTTCAAAAATATTATCCCCCCTTCCATTATAGCATGGAAGCTCATCCAGGGAGGAAACTTCAAGTTCCACCAAGTTTGCCTCAAAAGTTCCACTTCCATCACTAGCTCTCTCATATTCCTCTTCACCATCCCAGGCATCTTCATTTTCTCTCTCTTCAAATAAAATATCACCGGAATCACAATAGCAGGGAAGCTCATCCATGGGGCAAATTTGGACCTTCATGTTCTTTGGCAAGCTTGGACAACCAACAGAGTGTACTTTGTAGTTCGTTGAGAAATAGTTTATGGTGATGTTCAAGCTAATCATGTACAGAGACACATTCAGTATTTGATATATCAAACCTTGAGATCAAGTAATGTCTATTTACTTCCACAAGAATAAGTCATACCTCTGCCAAGACGGGAGGTTAAGCATTGTGTAAGCAAGTTTAATCTTGTTGGCAACTCCTGAGAAGGATTTAAAAGCAGCAGCTGCCTGCCTCACTGCCACTGATTCTGTTGGGTGCTGCCACGCCCATTCAAACTGCAGGTTTGCATGCACATTTCATATGTTAGCAACTACGATATGAGTGAAATTCTTATGGATTGCAACTAATGACAGGATCTTAAAACTCTGGTTTTACAGGTAAAGAGAAGGACTAGTTTGGCAGAATAAAACTTTGCTCGAGGTCATACAACATTTCCAAAGAGTTTTTTTTTTTGGTCCCATTCCTAAAAACAGTTTTGAAGATGTATAATTAAAATAATTAATCTCTTTGATTAAAAAAAAAATCTTTGCTATCATTCCACAGGCCTACAAAGCACAACTTCATTGAAGAAAAAAACCACTTCTTTTTATTATTTTCGGGATATGATGATCAATAGCGCATCATCCCATCAGGCGGCAACCAACCATTCTACTGCACAAAATGTTTAAGACATGCCTGCTTAAATACTGGTGATAGTCCCTTGCTGGGAGAAAGAGGTGAAAATAAAAACAGGAAGTTAATATCATAAAGAAACTCCGAAACAAGAGCAAGCAAATGCGAACTTCCAAAAACCAAAGCATGATAGCAAGGAGCAGATCCAAGCATTATTTTTTTACCACCTCAATTTCACTTTAGATTTGTAAGTAAACTGCAAGGCCATTGTCTTGAGGTTGGCTGAAGGCAAGCTATTCTTCCTAGACTCCAACATCGACAAAGGTAAAGGATAAAACTGCTTCAACATACTATATGAAACCAAAGCAGAGAGTGAATAAACAGTTAAAAGAAGAAAAAGAAATAACCTGCAAAGCAGCAACGTTAGTTGGGAAACCATAAATGCAGAAAACCATTTCCCATGGCCTTCTTTTCTTAGTCCTGCATGCTCCACTTCTAAGCTCACCATTGTGTTGCCTAATTCTCCGCCGCGGATTTACTGTAAACCTGCAAAAATTCCAGCCCTTTCACACATCAAAACAAGAAAAAAGAGAGAAAACATCTTGTCCTGGCTTGCTAAAGATCAAATCTTTTATGTTAACGCAAATTAAATACTCGAAAAGGAACAAACTTGTCCATTAAAATTGGGTTTCAAGTAATGGGCCAATACAAAAATCTGAAACAGAGATTATATGGGCCCACAAAACAAATGATCACAATATCACTGATCAATCAAACCCTTAATAGATTGATGATTTTTTTTTTCTTTTAATTGAAGACTCCAAAATATTTATAAATCAATCAAAGACTAATACTTTATAGATTGATCAACAAAAAATACATAAAACCAAAGAAGACACCAATCTTAAGATTGAGAAAGCAGAAAAAAGTGAAAGAAGGAATCAAACCCGATGTAGGTGTGGCCTTTGAATCTGGGGCAGAGAGAAGTCAAGAGATAGCAAGCGAAAAACGCATTCTTTCCCTTCTCTGCTTCTCCTAGTTCTTGAGGATTTTTTGGGGTTTTTCTCTTTCTTGTCATTTACGGGTATGGAAGATAAGGATACGTTGTTCTTCCTCTTTTCTTTATCTATGAGGAGGGAGTGGAGTTAGATGCAATTCGACCGTTGGTGTGTGGGTTTTATAAATATTTCAAATTTTGAGTACTTTTGTTCACGGGTTTAAAACATGACTTGGCTTCGCGGTTGAACCGTGATCTTGATAACCTAGAATTTAGATTGGGTCAGGACTGAAAAGAATTGATATAGTATTACTCAGTCAAAAATTTAGATTGATCCATAGTTAACTCAAGAAAGACCGAATCAAAACAAGTTGATTTTTAAGATAATTTAAATGATATTATTTTTAGTTTAATCTAGATCAACACAGCTACCCTATGATGTGAGATTTATCAGACTATAATATTAATTCATAGGGTAATTTTATGTTGATTTTTATTGTAAAAATTATGTCACACCGAGAATATTAGAATAAATGGAATTAAAAATTAAACTTTTGTCAAGTTTATTTTTTAAAAGAAGAAGAAGAAGAATAAGAATTTTAAGATTTTAAGAAAGGCAGTTCTTTTGATTCTTTTGATTTTTTTTTAAAAAAGAAAGAAAGAAAGAAAGAAAGAAAGAATTCAATTTGTAATACATCATATCATCTACATTCCAATTTTAGAAGAATTCATAAATCTTCCAAGGTCAGATGAGAAAGAAAAACATAGAACAGCAGAGTGAAAAGGAGAGACTTGCAGGAGTGGAAGCATATTAGCAGTCACAAATCTCGCCTTTGTTGTAGGAGGAGGTTTCCACCACATACTCAGCTGCGTGCAGATATTTTGCCTTGAAAGAAGCGTCACTTTTACTAGTGTCTGGGAGAACGGTGATTCTAACAGCACGAAGATCTTCGTTCATACAAGGTTGTAACATATCCTCAGGACTTAATTCTCCATGCATGCCAAAGAGATCCAGTATCGACATAACACAAGTGCCTTCACTTTCAATCCAAAATAATGATAATGATATTTTTTTTATGTATACATTAATTATTTATTACCTCATTTCTCAATTAATTGCTTCAAATGTTACCTTTCACGTAAAAAGTTTTTAAATAGATATCATGGGAAGTTATGCATCTTTTATTTTACAGTATTGTGTGAAAAAAAATCTATTAGTAAATTCTAATCCACCTAAAAACATCTTCAACCACAACCACAACCACAACCACAACCACATCTTCAACCGCAACCGCACCACAATACTAAACCTAGCTGGATCGTTCAATCTTTACCCGATTTGACCAATATCATCATGGAACATAAATGTATGCATTAATTGTATTCGTTTATACAAGGTTGTACAACAATGGCCCCAGGGTTCTTGACATTACACAAAGCAATGTGGGAGTTTCTATAGGCACAAAGAGACATGCAGGCATCACTATCACCACTTGACAGGCTACTTGAAACCAATCCATATTTCCAGAGAATTATAAATTTAGCATATGGCAGAAAACACACATAGTTAACATGGGAGATGGCATATGGCACAAACGCACATGCTAGAACATCTATATTAAGAAGTACTAGAAAGCTTCATGCACTTCAATAAACAAAGTTCAAGGATATTCAGTTCTATTTCTAAAGGAGCCTCATGATGTTGATATTCCACACTAGCTGTATAGATCTTAAAATGTGAACTCTTGGCTCATTGCATATTGCAGATTATCATCCAATACACAAACCATTATCATCACAATCCACCATAAAATCATCTCAGTTTCACCAATTCTTGTAACACCTACCATACATACATTACCATCTTCCTAATTATTGCCAACACGATAAACTCTTAACTCCTAAACAAGGTTTCACAACAGATTGGATCCGAGACACACCTTAAACAGCAACACAAACTACAGAAGAGCAGCATTTCAACACCGACACATCACATAAGAAAAGACTAAAGTGCAACACAACATCTAAGAGCCACAAAGTTTTGATCCTTCATTCCTACTAAATGCTAGTACTAGTAATTACAATTTCATCACCTATAAAACAGCAGCAACATTACTACAAATTAAAGAACAGAATCTCACCACCAGTACAACATAAACGAAAAGACTAAAGAGCAACACAACATCCAAAAGCCACAGTTTTGATCTTTCACTCTTACTAAATGCTAACAAGTTACAATTCCACCACCAATACAACAAAAGCAACATTACAACAACAATGATTTCCAGATGGGTTTTGTTTTTTCAATTGTATTACAGTAATTCACAATCAATATTACTAAAAGGAAAACCTTAAAACCCATTTGTAAATTCCAATACCTACGACACACAAGAACTCCAAAAGCAATCAGCTTTCACGTTTTGAAGAATAACCCAATTGCCTCCACAAGTATTTTCCACTTGCCATGTCCACCAATGTCCAAAACCCCATTTCTATCCCTGACTTTACCTGCACATTTTCAATGAAAAGATCAAAACTTTACCCAAAACAAGAAAAACCAAAAAAACGACACAGCATGTGTGACTACTTCAGACCTTTGAGAATCGAGATGAAGAAGAATAATCAGATGGTTGAGGAGGGTTGCAGTCGCTGTCGGTGGTGATGGAACAGTCTTCATCGCCACTGTCGGTGGTGGTGGAGAAAGGCGGGGATTTGAGGTTTCTGATGACGAAAAAACCGGCAAGAGTGGCGGAGAGGAATATCAGAATCAGCCTCAATGGGCACATTGTTGGTATTACTTGTAAATTTTGAGAAATGTCAAGATATTAACAAGAAAAGCAATAACCTTTGGTTGTATGTACTATAATTATTATTAAGAAGAAGAAGAAGAAAGGTGGGGTGTGGTTTTAGTTTTGTCAAAATTTTGGTTTAGAGAAAGGAAAAGAGAGGATGGATAGAAGAATAATTAAGGTAGAGGTGGGGTCCAATGTGTAATGAAGGGGCTGCTGCATGTGATTGTCGCATTTTACCTAATCCTTGATCTATGATAAATTATTGGATTAGTTTTGAATAGTCAATAGTGATCTCCTTACAAAGTTATAATTAATTAATCATTTTAGTTCAAGTGGATAAATTGATTCATATTTCATGTTTGTAATTGGAATTTATGAGGTTGTAATAATTAACATTCCTGTGAATGTGCAAGTGTTCGATGCAGATGGAAACAGAGTCCACTTCAAAGCAAAAATGTTTTTTTTTACAATTCGAGAGTTAACTCAGTAAACAATATCGTTTCAAATATTTTCTTAAAAAACAGTTCGAGCCAAGTTTCACCAAGAGGACTTGCTAGCCAACACAGGTTTTATAACCATCATTTTGGATGCCTAGAGGGTTAAACACATAGTTGATTGTGTGTGTTAAGTGCATAGAGCCATTGAAAATAAGTAATGAAAGGTTTAAAGAAATATCAGATCAAGAAAGTAGGGAATTTTGTCAGAAATATTAGAAAAGACAAAAAAGTCGGTGGTGGGTTGTGAGGGGATAGTGTTTAATATAAGTTAATAGGTTACAAGATGAGATGAGGCAATCCCTTGAGTGGCTTAGGCACGTTGTTCTATTCAACACTTGGATTTCTTCAAACGAGTTTTAATGGAGCAAAAAACTAGAAAGTCAAACATGGTGCTCCTAGGGTTGGATCCCATTTTTTCCACCCCTCGCTGTTAATGCTAGAGATTGAGACATTTCCCACAAGAGAATTTAAAGTGGATATGAAGGTCAAGTTTGAATCTGTCTCTGCCACCAGATTTTGCATTGGATTGTTCATCCAAATTAACAGAGTAAAATGTAATCATTTTGGTTTGGTGGCCATCTTTTGTCACCCTTTGACGAGTTCATCAAGAGAATCTTGCTCATGTTACATCCAGAACTCGCTACCCCTATGACATTTCACTCACCTATCCACTCCAGCATGTGCTTCTCATTCTAGAATCTGAGAAAAACTTTACCAGCTATCTTCACTAATTCACCCTGTAATCGTGCCCGACTTATAAACTATATAGGCAGCTAGTGGTCCACATAGGATTCTACCACAATCTCATTAACAAGTTTAATGTTCCCATCAGTATCATCAGATGCATAATTTAATTGCAGCACTAGCTGCCGCCTGATTGTAGTTCTCAAATACGAGCCAGTCCGATGAGTTAAATATGAGCACAGGCACCATTTTAGAGCAACACCATAGGTCCCTCAACTACCATACAGTTCAGTTTCTCTTTGTCGTATATCCTTGATTGTTTTGGGACTTCTTCCTCAACTAGCAAGCCAGGGAGTTTGAGAAGACCCTTTGGATCCACAAAACTTTTTCTTCTCATGGTGTATCAAACTACGGAACTGTGAGTGATCAAGGTTTTTCATACGAGCTGTGATATAAAGAAGCAGTTTCTGCTGCGAGTTTTCAATTCTAAAAGCCTCATCCTTCTGGCTGAAATGGACAGGCTGTTCACATCAGTATGCAGATATGCAAACTGCACGTCCTGCAAAGATAAAATAAGTTGTTCAACTACTCAACCATGAGTTAGAGATGGAAAAGGCAGAAGGTGGGGCTGCCATATAATCAACCAACCTATCTGCTCCATCAAACTAAAATGAAGAGAAGAAATTGCCAAATTAGTTTACCATGCCCATATACGTGACATTGTTGATTGGCCAGATCATGCCAAACTCAAGATTCTGAGAGTACAAAACATGTTGACCAATGAAAGCAGTGCATACCTGACTATGGATTATAGTTTGGCGATACGAGCAACCTTTGAAAGCACTGTCCTTAAGCCTCGAAGACCGGCTCCAGATTTTGAGCTCACCATCATCTATTGTAAAACCGGATTCAAATTAATTACATCACCGTGCATTTAAAGGCAAGTAAACCCTTTGGATTCCTTCAAAACAAAAAGTTTATTCATACCACAGGCTGGACAAGAGACCTGTTTGCCTTGAGGCTCTGCAAAATCAAATGGATAGAAACCCATCAGTCTGAAGAGAGTTCGAGATTTTAAACAAAATTGTCATCAGTGTTTGTGTGCAAAATTCACCTCTTCAATTTACATTGCACGACGTGCCACATCAATTGGAAAGTGAATTAAGTAGTGATGACTGATGTCCTTGCAACACCCCATTGTCTGGTAAGTGAATTAAGTAGTGATGACTTCCCGACACTTGACCTTCCTAGCAATGGTAATAATGTTCACTAAATGTATCAAAAAGGATGAACAAGCACAAAAAGGATATCTAGTGCAATATATTATATTTCTTTGGCCAGAAAATCATGTTGACCATTTGAAATTATCATAAAAAACCAGCCTGCTGCAGATGGCACCAGAGATATCATCAATCAAACGGCCATGTAGAATGGATAGTTGAAGTACGAGAAAAGACTCAGTTTCTACAGAGGTTGTAATTCATCACAATTTAAACCTCTTTTTTTAAAAAAGGAATGTCATTATTTATACTTCAAACGGTCAGAGATAGCTCTGATAATAGAAAACCAAAGGCATAATCAATACTACACAGCATGAGTTAAGATTTTAGCAATGCAAAGTAGCCATATTATAGGCATATAATGAATCCATTATGATCAAATGGAGTTACAAATATTTTCAATTGATGGAATATTTGCGTTTACCAAGCAACACTTAAAAGTACATTGAAAATAATAAGGAAACGAAAACATAGGTAACAAACATTTAAAAGAGTGACAAAATGCAATCTCTGCCTGCAAATGCAATCTCTGGAAGACCAGGGGGTGGGAATGAAGATGAAACCTTTGCAGCAGCAAAAAATGTCAATTTATTCCTAAAAATCTGTTAAAACTAGTTAGTTATAGCCCTGATTTTAATCACAACAGTGGAAGAAAGAACAGTCATTGGTTCACATAAATGTGCCCACCATTTTCTATGACTAGATTGATATGAAAGGAATGATTAAGCAATAGATAACAAAAACATAGTCTCAAAGTGCAAAGAACAAACTTACATTTTCTTCAATTCGTTCTCTCTCTGAACTTGTAGAGAAGGGGATGTTATCTAACGGAGCAGATAGATCAGTGTTGTAGCCTGCTCTTTTCAGCTCAATCAAGCGTCTACGTCCCAGAAACTGCCAACAAAATTCTTGAATTACTACACAGGATATGATGTAAACAAATCATTTTTCCAAACATCCGAAGCCTTTTTTACGAAAATTACATTATCTTCTACAGAGGAAAGAATGGAAGGACTAGGTTGGATTGCTCGGAATTGTGCATTCTTTGACATTCCAGCATCTTCCTCCAATTCTGTTTTCCTCTCTATGGTGTACTTCCTGAAAATCAAGTAAGAATGAGTCATAACTCATAACAAACAGGTGGAAAAATTTACTGCTAAGAAAGCTGGAAGAAAAGAAAAGAAAGTGATTGAAAATGAAAACTGCCCTAGAAAGAAAACATACACGACTCAAACAAGTAGAATCAAAAAAGAAAAGTTGTGGTGTATATGAACATTTGCCAACACATTTAATGAGCAGCAGTGCAGTTGCTAAGCATAGGGCATTCCCAAACAATTTCAGAGAAGGAAATGAAGAACTCAAGACAGACATGAGGGTGATGCAGGGGCTGATGTTCATACAAGACAAACTTCTCCACATGCCCCTTTTTCTACACAAAGTGGGAAAAGAAGACAGCTATAATCAAACACTCCATAATGCAAGAAAAATAGAACCTTTATCTACGCTGGAGAAAATGAAACAACTAGAACCATGGATACAAATCACAAGTATATATATTCAAAGGTGTAAGAGCCTCAAGAAGTAAAGCAATGTCCTCATTGAAGGAATTAAAAGAAACTCACATTCTTTGAACAGCAAGATCGATATGTTGCCCTGACCTTATGCTTTACACTTCTCTGAACTACTGTCTAATGAAATTACAGACTAACAGAGACTGGGAATGGAATAACACATGTAAATAGCTAACATGGTAATGTCATTAATCCCTACTGACTCTTGAACAGTTTCACTTGAAATGGTAGAAGAAGCCTCTCGAGAAAAAGCTGAATCCACCAATTAGATGCCAGTTTTTTAATGACATCCACAAATTAATAGTTAACATTAGTTATCATAGACGAAGATGGCAACTTCTTTTACAAAGCACCAGCGCTTCCAACCCATGTTACATATTCCCAAATCAGAGTTGAAATATTATTAGTAGAAGAATCCCAGTAATAGATAGGGGGAAAAGGCAATACATGTCATAAGCAAGAGTAACTCAATAATATTCATACCATCAGAAATTATCCCATCATCTAATCGCTTATTCGAGGTGTCTTATGGATCTAATCTAATCCGCTTTCTCTTCTTTGGCTGGTCATCCAGAGTCTCTGAGTCATTGTCAGCGTTCTTTTTTTTGTCTAGAACACTTTTCTTGATAGAAAATCAAGGAGATACACTAGAGTGTTTGCTTCGACTTTTATCCAACCACTTTCTTGAGTCATAATTGATTTTATTTTGTTTCTTCAACAAATCATTTCTCTCATTATCCAATTTATCTACTTCCTTCATTTTGGTGCTCCGTTTACTAGAGTCAAATTTGTTTTTAGTTTCATTGTTCAACAAACCATTTCTGTCATCATCAAATGTATTTGCCTCATTTGCCTTGGTACTCCATTTACTGCTAGATACTTGTGCACTATTATGCTTGGCTTTACTTGAAGAACGTTTTGTTTCTGAAGTAGCAGCCTCTAATCTATTAGAAATCCATATGGAGCGAAGAGGGTCAACAGCACCACTTTTGCTTTTAACAGGAACATCTTTCACCTTACCATGCCCTTTCTTAGCTAAAGCTTTACAATTTTGCACCTTTCTGTTGTTTGTTGCCTCCCAATCCCCATATTTGTCCGCATAAACTCTTTTCCTTTTCCTATCAGAATTAAAAGTTCAATCCGTCCCTTCCCATAAACTTCATGACCACTCTCTTCTCGACCACCACGGCAGTCTTCTCTGCCGTGTACTCCTGACTTTAAATTCCTCAGTCCAAAATTCCCTCCCTTGTAAGACTTATTCCTTTCCTTGGAATTCTACGATTTTCCAGTATCAAGTTTGAGTTTTGTACTAAGCTTGTGCCTTAAACTTGCTTCTGCAGACATTCTCGAGTAAAGTAGAAAACCCAGAAGTGTAAAATGAGTTACAGTACCTTTTTTCGACAACTTCTTTAATGGGTTCTCTTCAAGTTTTGAATTTTTGTTTGTTTTTCATTTGTTGTTTACACTTGTGATGGCGCTGTGTCTCAGTGTCCATCTCTGCTCTACTTGGGGACGCCTACTACTCTCCCTCCCAAGGTAGCATTGGAGAATGTGGACTTCATGGGCCCAATTAGCTAAGGTAACAATGCCATAAGGCTTTTTATTTTGCTAGGCCCACCATTGAAAAATTAATTTGGAAAATTATTTCCAAAAAAACCCTTGTTTTATTTTCTTCCTTGTATACCATGCATATATTGCATTTTGCAATCTTATTGATAAAAATAAAAAATAAAAAAAAATAAAAACCTTTTCCTGCCAATGGATAAAGAGAGTTACACCAATTGGGTTCTTCCCATATGATTCACTTTCCTGTAAAGCAATCATCATTAATAATTATGCATCGTTTAACTGTGTCACAAATCACCAACTGTCTGTGCTGTGGCTGGAAACACTCCGGTCCCTCCACTCCTCTGCCTCATTAACACTGTCCAATGAAGAAGAGTGATTGCTAATCAACCAGCTTAACCCTAAATCATTACTATCTTCATCTTCAAAAGGGTAGCCGATCTTCGTACAGCTCTGCGAATTGTTAAATAACAGAACAAGTTATAGTTGGATTGGAGAGCTCTGAAGGTCCTTGCTCACCAAGTAATTTCATATATTGGAACACTCTTCATATTTTTTATTTTCTCATATATATTAAAAGTGTAATCCTGATGATCTGTTCAAGATTTGATTGATGCACATGCCATATGTCAATCCAGAGGGAAAATGGCATAAAAAAAATGGAAATACCATCTGCAACATTGCAGGTCCAATGATTGAATCCATTGATGACCTAACCCAGGAGGTAGTTTGGCTGCATTATATTAATAAAATCAGTACTTAACCTGTAACAATTATTTTTAGTCCTTTACAGCTAAATCAGGGATCAACCTCATTTAGACCCTTGCAAATTAACCCTAAAAAAATGGTAGGTCCCTCTGTACTTCTTCCTCTGCTTGAAGTGAGGCTAAAAGTTCCCAGCTTTTACCTGCTGTGCCATGTTCATTGAAGGAGATTTCTGGCGATGTCTTGTTCACTGACATCAATCATTTGCTCCAGGTCACTCAACTGCTTTACAAAACAGGGCTACATGGTAGCGTCTTTTGGGAACGCGGTCTGAATGAATGATGTTTTTCAAAATTTAAATTTTTTTTATATATTTTTAAATCATTTTAAAAAACAATACAACTACCACCATAAAAAAAGAAATGCCTCCAGCGACAAGAATCTATGAATAACTTGAATATTGAATACCATTAATTCAAACCAGCTTTCATTGACTGTACAGTTGTTTATGTCAAATTTTGAGCAGCAAAAGTTCTTTGTCAAATCTACACGCACAAAGCTAAGAAAGCTAGCTAATTTACTCTTCACGAATTCATTGTCAAGCTATATACACAGGGTACGAAACCAGCAACAAAACTAGAATTACATTAATTTCCACAGCAAAATGGATCGACCTCGGCAAAAAAAAAAAAAAAAAGGCAAAAAAAAAGAAACTTTTATTATTAAGAACACAGATTACAAGTACAAACACAATACATTTAACAACATTCATAGGTTTTTTTATCAGGGAAAAGAAAGGCAGCAAACATATGGCAAAAATTCAATTTTTCTGGCAAACAAGAGATGACCAAATTCCAATTAGCAGAAACCTGGCTCTATTGTTGATTAATAAGGACTCCTAATTACTAAGTAGCCATAATCACAGGCTTAAGCTTATTCTTCCATGTCTCCTTAAAGCATCCAGCATCACCACCACTCCTCTTAGCCTCCACAACAAACAAAGTATCGGTTAACCGGTGAACCTCGACCGCTATCATCAGGTTACCATTTTGCCCTTCCATCTCCAACCCCCATTCTTTCCTTCTCTTCACCCTCAACCTCTCCTCCTTTGCAAACTCCTCAACCTTCTTCATCAAATTCTCTGGCGATTCGGTCGACACAAATCTTTCTCCGTCATCAACCACGTTATATGAATCATCAAACAACCCTGATAGGTTCAAACCGGAGGAGAAAGATATGATATCGAAGGCATTCAAGCTTGTAGAAGCTAATTCCTCATCTTTTTTCTCATCATCAGCCTTGTTGAGCTCCTCGTCGTAGAAATTAATTTCCTTATGCTTCCCTTTCTTGAACCAAGGATCCTTCAGGATCTCATCAATGGTGATCCTTGTCTCCGGATTCGTATCCAGAAGCCGAGACAAGAATCGTTTCAAATCCGTGGACATCCATTTAGGGCATCGGAATTCACCTTTGTAAATTTTTTTATACATGGCCATCAAGTTTGGATCGTTGAAAGGCAAAAACCCAGCTGTTAAGACAAAGAGAACAACCCCGCAAGACCAGACATCAACCTTAGCACCATCATAACCTTTTTTTGCAAGAATCTCAGGAGCAACATAAGCAGGAGTTCCACAAAGCGTGTGCAAGAGTCCATCAGTTCGGATCTGATCTGTAACAGCACTTAGACCAAAATCTGAAACCTTAAGGCTCCCATTTTCATCAAGAAGCAAATTTTCAGGTTTCAAATCACGATGAAAAATTCCTCGAGAATGGCAATAACCTACCGCAGAAATCAACTGGTGAAAATATTTCCTGCTAAGATCTTCGCTAAATCTCCCTCTAGCAACCTTGGCAAACAATTCTCCACCTTTAACATACTCTATAACGAAATAAATCTTCGTCTTGGTAGCCAAGACTTCGATCAGTTTCACAATATGAGGATGATTTAGCCTTCTCATGATGGAGATCTCCCGCTTGATGTTGGACATCAAGCTAGGGTTAGAGATCTTCTTCTTGTTGATAATCTTGATAGCGACACTTTTTCCTGTTTGAACATCTCGAGCATGGTACACCTTCGCGAAGGCTCCACATCCGAGAAGCTTTCCAACCTCATACTTGCCAAACAAGGCATTTTCCGATACACTTTCGATCTCCGGCATGCAATATCTTCCTGAAGATCGAACCAGCCTGCGTGCCGGTTCGATCGAACAAAACAAAACAAAACAATAACAACAACAGCAACAACACGCTAAAAGGAATTAGCAATGATGGGCTTAAAGAGAGGCAAATTTAGCGGTGGGTATTTAAGGGTTGATCTTGGACTTTTTTCTTCTTTTTTTTCCCTGGTATATGGAGGTGGCTTTTGAGAAGAGATTGGTACAGTGTCTTGTGATTACGCGTCGTTGAGAAATTTAAAGAGCTTAGAAATTTGGTCATCGTACACGTGCTGAGGTTCTATTGGCGGGAGGTTGGGGTGACTAATAGAAAAGTGACACGTGTAATGGGGGTGATTAATGAGAATTGACAAGAGAGAGTTTAATTTGGTGATTTGGTTTTGATTAATATTTATTGTGGAAAATTAATTTGGAATTTTTTTTTTTTTGAAATATCTGAAGAACTGGAAAATTAAGTGTAAACTTTTTCCCTTTTTTATTCGAGGAGGATAGATTTGGTTGCCTTGGAGGGAAGTGCCAAAAGATGTTTTTTCTTGTTTTTCCATGAGATGACTCGGCATTTAAATTTGAATTGCGACGGTTTTTTTTTTTTTTTTCCGGAGGATATTTAAATTAATGTTTTTATTTATTCTTTAATTTCCAAGAGAATAATTTCAAGTATTTAATTTTATAATCCAACATATACTTTGATTGAACCTTAATTAATTGCTATATATATATATATATATATATATATATATATATGAGAATTAATTGAATCGAACAGATCTACATGTAACGCATCAAACATTTTCTCGCGGTCGTAGTTCTTGTCTTCTTCTTCTTTTTTAACGATATAATTAAGGATTTTCTCAACTTAATTTTAATGCATCAAAACTAAATTATTTTTTTATTATATTTTAATTAAGTCATACACACTTGATTAATTCGGTGTATCACAAGACAACATTTTATTCTGAAAAGAAAATTAATAAATATTTAGAAATAAATGCTGCTAATTAGTTGAATTTAGTCACACACGTGGACCAAGAAAAGAACAATCAAGGATAAGTTGTATGCAACCAATCTAACTGATTTGGTAATGCGTTACAACTTCTTTTTTAAAATAATTTTTAAATTATTTTCTATCTAGAAAAAATATTTCTTAAGTGTTTTTGATAATTTTAATGTCTTAATATTAAAAAATATCAAAAATTATTTTAATGT
>Ga0325411_1000431_pt1 | contig 43709 bp, 28 predicted proteins | sample PopdelMetagenome_13_FD_206181 | JGI IMG/M metagenome (GOLD analysis project Ga0325411, IMG submission 206181) | Populus deltoides microbial communities from Bellville, Georgia, United States - Xylem-PdIQD-R4 | ecosystem: Host-associated > Plants > Phyllosphere > Stem > Wood/Secondary xylem...
ATACAAAGTATTTATTCCCTTTTTAAGTTTTTGGTTTAAATTTTAGAGTTATGATTTAGAAAAATTTATTAAACTTTGTATCTGTCAACATCCAAAACTTTTTTTAAATGCAAACTTTTTTGGTTTTAATTTTTGGTTTTTTAAAAGTGATAATATAAATGGTGTATCCAAAATTACTTGAGAAAAAACTTAACCTTAAGTAACAAAAAAAAAATTATATTGAATTAAAAATAAATAAATAACCCTACAACATTTTTTTCATCCACTAAAGCACAGTGTGCTTGTGGCATTATGGAAATTTTTGCACACCCTAAGATGCAATAAATTTAATTTCATTATGCTCGTATTACAAGTTTAGGAAATGTTGAGAAGCAATATGCTATACAAATAGCAATAAAGAAGTAATATGTTAAATATAAATTGGAAAACTTACATGAACAAGTTATTCGGTTATAAAAAGAAAATCATTTGAAAATTTTTTCAAAAGATAAAAAACTCAACATAGGATAAATAACTTTCATTAGTTTATAAGATTACAAGATGAATATTCCTAATTACAAATCTTTTGTATCTATAATACTTGGTCAAGACATATACTTTATTTTGTTTTCTACTATAATAACTTGCTAGAACACCTAATAATCTTTAAATTTTTGTTACCCTAACTAAAATATCCAATTGCTAACGGTTAACACAGGAACTCACTTTAGAAGTTTGCAAGCTCTCCAACTCTTTAGGAAACAATTCTCCTTAAACAAATTCTTCAAACTCTGTGTAACTTCTTAGCTGGTTAGACATTTCCTAGTCTATTACGTTCTTAATATATAGACTGCTAACATGTTTCACACAAACTTTTTCCTGACAGTTATTTTTGGATAACTTATATTTATCTTCTTTTGATAAAACTTATTTGAACTTCCTATACATAATATATCTAAAAAAACTAGATAATTACATAAATAATCATGCTATATTCTATAAGATAAACTTGACTAATTCTTTGTCTAATTTGGATAAACTAACCATCTAAATAAATTCATCTTCATCAACGCAAATAATCCTTCACTAATCAAAGTCAATCATTTTGACATTTATAGTCTCCTTATTTGGCTGATTTATAACAAAACATAATAAAAATGAATTAGTATGCAAGTAGTTTGGATGATTCAATCATAAATAAATACTTCATTACAGTATACCTGCAAGCACAATAAAACAATTTTATGTAGCATGAGAACAACTAATAATATTTATGTAACAACATCATAATAGTTCCTAACATGTTTCATACAAACAATTCATAATATATTCAAATAATACTTCATATATCATGTTCCATCCTAACAGTTCATAATAGATCCAAAAACTATCATGCATAAGATATTGTTATGCAACTACATGCATCAGGTTCGAAGTGCATCAAGTATTCAACATAGAGAAGGCTTCTATACTACAAAAAAAATATTATAGTTATTACATACAAGAATATTCAATATTCATTATTGATTAAAAATCAGTAAAATTTCAGAAAAGTAAAAAAAACTTCTGATGACGAGTTGGATGTTTGTTTCTTCTCCCTTGTATGCATCCTTTTCTCCCTCTTGGTCTAGCACCATTTCTATTCCTCATCTTTACCAAAAATAGACTAATATACTTTTTTGACATCCAAGACAAGTTGAACAAGTTTGTCGGTAACCTATACAATATCCTACTTACTAGTAAAACTATCATACTTGTTTGATAATACTTGCAATTGTTCAATTATCATTTGTCAACTTAGTATGTCTTCCAATAGGCCAGAGATTTGCTAGAACCATTTTTCTAACAGTCGGTAAGGATATCCTCGGCTTCTACAATAGACAATAAGATTGAATTTTGTTTCTTACTCATTCATGTTACCAAGTTGCCACCAGTATAAAAACCCCCTCCATTAGTGCTTTTTCTGTCAACAACATTACCTACCCAATCAACATTTGAATAGCCATCCAGACTCAAGTTTGAATATTTTAAATACCATACACCATAGTCAATTGTTGCACTAAGATATTTTAAGATTATTTTAACCATTGTAAGATATGATTCTTTAAGATTAGATTAGAATTTAGCAAAAACACCCACACTAAAAGCAATGCAGGTCTACTAGTAGAAATTTAAAGTAGACTCCCTAACATGCTTCTTGAAAGTGTAGAATCAACACACTTGTAGGATCTGAGCTAATTTTGATAGATGTGTTCATAAGTGTACGAGCATGACTCTTTCCTTCTATACCAAACATATTAACTATATATCTAGTATACTTAGATTCATAAATAAAAATTCCATTTTCATTTTGCTTAATTTGTATGCCAAAGAATAAATTTAACTCATCAATCATACTCATTTCAAATTCAGATTTCATTTCTTTAGCTAACTCATGAGAAAATAAATCATAAGTAGCTCAAAACAAAATATCCTTACCATAAATATGAGCAATGAATAGATGTCTATTACTTTTTCTTATAAAAAGAGTCCTCTCAACTTATCCTTTTTTAAAAGTGTTATCTAATGGATGCTTTATTAACCATTTGTACCATGCTCGTGGTGGTTATTGTAGACCGTATAGGGCTATCTTCAACCTATACACATGATTAGGAAACAAATGATTAGTGAAATCTTTGGGTTGTTCTACATAAACATTTTCTTTTAGAATTTCATTTAGGAATGCATTTTGCACATCCATATGATACAATTTGAAATTCAAGTGACAAGAAATTACAAGCAATATACGAACAAATTCCAAACAAGCTATCAGTACAACTGTTTCATCAAAATCAATCTTTTTGATTTGAGTGTATCCTCGTGCCACTAGTCTTGCTTTATTTTTTTATAATTGTTCCATGCTCATCTGATTTGTTCTTGAAAATCCACTTGGTACCAATTATGTTATGACTATCAAGACATGGAACCAGTTTCCATACATCATTTCTTGTGAACTAATTTAGTTCCTCATGCATGGCATTCATCCAGCTTTCATCCTATAGGGTTTCTTTAACCTTTTTAGGTTTAATATATGAGAAATAACACACATATGAACTTGATTGCTAACTCTTTTTCTTAACCGCATACTTGCATCCAATTTTTCAAAAATACTCTTCTTAGGATAATGGTGTTTTATCTTTGATGAAGGTTCTTCCTCTCGTAACTATTTAGAAACGTATGAAGAACTCTCCTCTTGTTGTTTTTCATCCTATTTTAGTGAGGTTTCTTCAAATATCTAATGATATTATCAAGATATTTCTTTACAAATTGATGTGATCCCTAGCGAAATTTAATGGAATTCACGTACCCAAGATCTATTTAATCCAAATTTACTGAAAATAGGATGAGCTTATCACAATGGAAGACCTGCTCCAAGGCAACAAGACTATAAAACAACTCAATCATAACTCCTACACCTGAAGACGAGCAAAAAGAGTATAAATTCACAACAAAGATTGGTCAATTCTTTGAAGAGTTGAAAGTTCAATCAAGAACCTAGATTGACAACCAAAGGTTGGTAAAAATCAGAATATTATTAGGCAAAAAAGTGTGCTGAAAATTATTCTCAAGAGTATTTATACCCTAAGCCAAAAACCCTAGTTTCTCTAATGAGTCACATATAAACCCAATTTAAATAATAATCAACCAAAGCTAAAACTAGCCTAAACTAATTAAAATAAATAAAATAAACAAGTCTGAAACCCAAAAAGTGTTTCCTCACAAAATAAAGAAAGTTTAATAGCCCAACTAATTTAATAAGACAAGTTCGATTATTTCTGTATTCTGTCTGGCAGCAGCAAAACCCAACTTCAAATGGATGGTTCTCTCTCGTCCTAAAGACTTAGAAGGTGTGTCATATATTGTAGCAAAGGTATGGAAGTCTAGTTTCATTCCCAACTGAAATCACATAAAAATTCAACTTGTAGATCCAAGTATGAGTAAAAAGGTAGTGAAAGGTCAAACTATCCAAATCTAGTCTTCTTCTTCCAATCCTTGTGTAATGGTCTTGGTTCCACCAACAAGCTCCTCTTGAACATGAATAAGATTAATCACGGCTTGCTCCTTATTATTCAATATTATCTTGAAGTCCATCTTAACTCACGTATCTTGAAGAATTATATTGAAAGCCTCTTTGAACCTCTTAGCTTTAAGCCTTATAACTAGACCAAACGAAACCTCCAATGGATTCTTTGGTGCTTGGATCGCATCACAAATTCCTTTAGATTGTCATTAATAACCACCTTGAATGATTTCATGATAGTTTGAGTTCGTAGGTTGTAGACTTTATAGGTTTTGCTATGTTATGAGTATCCAAAAAAGATCCTTTATCACTCTGGCTATCAAACTTATGTAAGTTTTCTCGAAATTTCAAGATATAATAAGAATTTCTATACACTCTGAAGTATTTGACCATGCAAGTTCTTGTTTGGAATCCGTTCCTATATTGTTTATGTTTGAGATAAATTATTATTAGTAGACCTGACATTGTTTTTGGTATAGGTGTTTATGTTAGATTTCATTCTAATTCTAAAGAATCACTTTTTATAGCAATTAAAAGAATCCTAAAATATCTTAGTGCTATAATTGAGTATGGTGTATGGCATTCAAAAGATTCAAACTTGAATCTAGTTGGCTATTTAGATGTTGACTGGGTAAATAATGATGCCGATAAAAAAAAGCATTATTGGAGGGGTATTTATATATTGGTGGTAACTTGGCAACATGGATTAGTAAGAAACATAATTCAATATTATTGTCAATTATAGGAGCCAAGTATATTACATTAGGTAGTTGATGCACACAACTTCTTTGGATGAAAAACATGTTAGAGCATTATGGTTTCTCTTAAGATACTATAACTATTTTTTGTGATAATTCCAATGCAATTAGTAGCTTCAAAAATCATCTGCAACATTATAAAACCAAGCATATAGATATAAAACATCACTTTATTAGAGACTTGGTAAAATCAAAGATTTTTTCATTAGAACATGTGAACATCGTACATCAATTGATTACTTATTCATAAAACCTCTAGATGGTTTAAGATTTAAATTTCTTAAAAAAGTCATTAGTGTATGTGACATGCCCTAATTCTTAATAGATAAATCTAAAAATAAATAAAAATATGTGTACAAAATTTAATTTGGGTTTTTATTTATTTTTTACACAAGTGATAGGTTGCTAACATTAAAACACACACGCAAACGTTGTAAGTATACCTAATATATACCTTTAAATCTCATAAATTTCATTTTGCTGAGATTGAGGCAAATCTTAATTGGTATAGTCTTCACTTTTAAAATGTTATTCTTTTAGACGACCAAATAAATGTATTATCTTCTATATAGTGAGAAATTCAAGTTGTTTTTATAAATTGTTAGCAAAGGTAACATTGATTTAAATGCAGGTATGCTAATAGTTAAAGGGGAGTAAAGTGTCTTGAATTGACCAAAGCTAGTTGAACGTGGTACACAAGTTGTTAAGATAACCCTCCTGACAAATTCTAAAGAAAAAGTCAAGTGTTCACATCATTGTTGATGTAACCATATTATTCGATAGTTTTACCCATATTTAACTAGTATTTTGTCCATGTTTTATATATAAAATGCCTTGATAATCTTTGTTTTATATTTTAAAGGAACTTTTGGATGTAAGATTCAAAAAGGAGTAAATTGAAGATAAAATTCAGACCATGTTCCAACTTGTTTTGAATATTGATAAATTTGACCTCTAATAAATGTTTTATGCAGAACTTGAGTTGTAGAGGTCAAAATGAAGTGATTTCAGTGTAAATAAAAGCTAATATCCATACTTTTCTATAAATAAATGACAAGAAAAAAAAAAGGGCATAGAAATCAAAGCCTTCAAAGAAAAGTCTCGCATTCTTCCATTTTTTATATTTGACCATTCTGACTTGAATATCTTGAGTTAGAGAACTCCATTTGATGCAAACTCAATTTTGTTGGATTTTTTATTTAAAGACCTATCAACCTACCAAAGTTATATATAAAAAAAGAGCTCATATGAGATAGAAATGATCTTTTTAAGACGACTTATAAATTTTATCAGCAGACAAGTTTTGTGAAGAAACATATTCAATTACTTAAATATAAATTGTCTACTTTGGAAAAGACTATTTTTATTTTTTAGGGAGGATACAAACGGATTTAAGGGATGTGGGGATTAGGGTAACGTATCAAATAAGAATAAACTCTTACCCTTTTCTCGTATACCTAAAATTATGTTCTCATCTTTTTTCTTCATTAGTTTTTCAATAGACATGTAAGACTAAGTTATTTTTCTTTGTTGAAGGATAAAGAAACCTTTAGATTTAAAAAAGTGTGAGATCTATTCTATCTTTTCTTATGTTTATTTCCTATGATTGTTTTGTTTGATTGTTAGAGTAAACTCTTAGTTATTATTCTAACCAATCTAATATTAATTGTGATATTTAAACTTGTGAAGCAACTAAATTTAATAACTATGTTGTTAATCTTAGGGAAAACATTAACTAAATTGAACATATACTATAGACAATTATATTGTCTAGATTTATCAATCTATCTAGTTCTTAAGACTGTAATTGAATTAAATTACTAGTGCAGACACTATGGTTGATTAATGGTTAGGGTTAGTTACATTGTGAATCAGTTAACTAACTAATGTTAAGGAAAGATAAATATCTAGAAAATAAATTGACGTATCATTTCAATGATTAGTTTTGATTTCTAAATGTGGACTTTTACTTGGGACCAAAGTTTTTTTGTTGATAAGTTTCAGATTTATTTAATTTAAATTATTGTTGTATTCTGTTTACTATAGCATAACCTAGATAACCTCAAAATCCCTTAACTTTGAATCATCTAGCATAAAGACCTGAACTAGATCTTCCTTGCAGGATCGACCCCTTGCTTGCTCTATATTATCTTGTTTGTTTAAGTCAGGGTAATTAATTTGTGTGACTGTGACATCGCAATAAATTTTGGCGTCGTTGCTGGGAAAGTGATTCTAGTTGGTTCCTATGTTATGATTGTTATTTATTTCATTCAAAAGAAAACAAAAACATAAAATGAAAATGAAAACAAAGTTGCGGTACTATTCAAAATGGAATTTGTGGTGGAATTAGGCTTTAACATTTAGTTTCTTAAAGGAAAACAATGTTCAGAGCAAGATTAGTGGCTAAAAGCCACTAGCCCCACCCTCTTGAGGTCAAATTCTACTGTTTTCTAGGGTTTTTAGGTAATTTTTGTGTTTTAATATTGGATTTTCATTTACTTTCACTATTTTAAATCTCTCTTGTGATTGATTTATTTTTAGTTTATTTGAGTTTTCTTGACTATTCATACCTGCAACTTGATATACTAACCAAGAACAAGTGCAGGTAGATCTCGAAATAGAAAATATTATATAGGTTATGAAAGAAAGCTCGCATCAACATCATGGTTGTTACGCAACAACAGACACTCAATGAACTTCTTAATGCTCCCAACATGGAGAATCAACCATTGTGCATAAACATCGACAACAATGGCAACTTCAAACTCAAGTCTAGGTTTATACACCTATAGTAAATATTCAATGGACTTACCAGAGAAGACCCTTGTACTCATCTCAAGAAGTTCCACATAGTTTGTGTTGACATGAAACCACATGAAGTTGATAAAGAGCAAGTTAAGTTGAAAGCTTTCCTTTTCTCTTTAAAAAGGCTAGCAAAAGCATGGTTTTTCTCCATTCTCCTTAGTTTCATTGGAACTTGGAATGGCATGAAGAAGATTTTTCTAAGGAAGATTTTCCTGGAAAAGTATTTCTCAATCTCTTGAGTTACCAACATAAGAAAAGAAATATGTGGGATTCAAAAATCTCATGGGGAAACACTCATATTAGGAAAGATTTGAGTAGTTGTGTATTCAATGTCCTTATCATCAAATACCCGATCAGCTACTCATGCAATATTCCTACGAAGGACTAATGCCTACTAACTATAGTATCATTGATGTAGCAAGTGGAGGAGCATTGGTAGATAAAACACTAAAGGCTGTTTGCCAATTGATCTCAAATATGACAGCCAACTTGAAATAATTTGGCACTCATGGAGACTTCATAAGCAAATAAGTAAACAAGGTAAGTATTGCTAACCTTGAGAATAAAATTAATGATCTTACTTCTCTTTTGTGTTTTTTGGCTTGTGAAAATATACAACAAGTGAAAGTTTGTAGCATATGCTACTTATAAGGTCGTGCTTCGGATATGTGTCTAACAATGCAAGAAGATTACATTGAACAAGCTAATGCAATTAATAGAACATTCATGGCCAAAACTAGTGTAAATATGATCCCTTTTCTAACACGTACAATCCTAGATAGAGAGATCACCTAAACTTATGCTATGGGAACCTACCTCAACAAGGAAATCAAGGTCGGCAGTTTCACCCCTATGGATTTTAACCCTAACAGAATTATCAAGCGAGACAATCCCTTGCATTTACAAATTCCAATGCTATAGATTCATCAAGTGATGATATTCTTCAGATGATGGAAACCATAGCTTCTAACATATTGACTTTACAATAAAATGTCATGTCTTTTCAACAGAAAACAAGGTTGAGTATTTACAACTTAGAGAAGTAAATGGGGAAAGTAGCTTTAAGTGTAGGGAAGTTGAAAGCATAAATCAATGAAAAATTATCCTCCCAAGGATTGAATCTAAAAGAGAATGTTAGTGCAATCAAGCTGCAAAGTGGGAAAGAACTTAAAGAGAAAAGGTTGAAACAAATTCAAATGGAGGAAGAAGAGGAGATAGAAAATGAACTCAGCACAGAGAAGAAATAGCCTACTACTTTACAAACTAATACAACCACCAATACTCCAAAGGTAAGTCCTAACTCAATGAATTCAAATTTTAAGAAAATATCTCATTTCTTTTGAGTTCATCTAGGTCTAAGAAAGAGGACAAGGAAAAAGAGATTTTAGAGGTTTTCAAGAAAGTGAAACTCAACATTCCTTTGATTGATGTTATCAAGCAAATTCTCAACTATGTTAAATTCTTGAAGGAGCTATGTACTACCAAAAGAGCTTACAAGCTAAAAGGCTATGAAACAATAAGTATGGGTAAAGTTGTATTTGTTGTTGTTCAAAAGAATTTGCCTTTAAAGTAAAAAGACCAAGATGCGTTTACTATCCTACGCGTTATTGGTAATGCTAGCTTTAAAAGGGTTTTATATGATTTGGGTGCATCTATTAGTGTTATGCCTAAACATGTTTATGATTCTCTTAGTCTTAAGTCTTTGATTAAAACTAGTGTTGTAATATAACTTACGGATCGTAGTTTTGTTTATCCATTTGGTGTGATAGAAGATGTCCTAGTAAAGATTGATAGTTTGGTTATTCCATATGAATTTTATATTCTTGATATGGAACGTGATTCCTCAAACACCAACACTCATATCTTATTTGGAAGACCATTCTTTAAAACTGTCAACACTAAAATTGATTGTGGCAAGGATACATTGTATATGGAAGTAAGAGATGAAGTAATTGATTTTAACTTTCATGGTGAAATAAAATATCCTTACAACAATGTTTATTCTATCACATGATATGATCAAATTGATAAGTGTGTGCATCAAGTTCTTGAGTTTGATTGTGAGAATGAATTAAGTGTGGCATTGAGCCATGACATTGATTTTATCAAGATATAAGAGATGGAGAGGAACATATATGTTCCCCAAAACATGCAAGAATGAGGCTTGGCTTTGCGAGCTTTGCAAACTGCCCCTTACGGTAATTTTTTTTATTTAGACTTTCACATAAAAAACTTTTGCCACCTATTTTACAAGCACATGAGTTAGAATTGAAACCTATGCCCGATAACTTGAAGTATGTATTCATTGGCAATAATAATTCACTCCTTATTATTATAGCAAAAGGTTTGACAAGTGCGCAAAATGAAAAGCTTGTGAAATTATGGCGCAATCACAAAACAGCCATTGGTTGGACTTTAGCTGACATCAAGGGCATTAGCCCCCAATGTGTATGCATCATATACTATTGGAGGACAAAGCAAAACCTTTTAGGAAAATGCAAAGGAGTTTGGATCCGTCTATGATAGAGGTAGTGAAAGCTGAAATTTTAAAACTATTGGATGCAGGAGTCATTTACCCCATTACAAAAAGTAAGTGGGTGGCGCCAATTCATGTGGTGCCCAAAAAGACCAAAATCATGTTGGTAAAGAACAAAGATGATGAACTCATTCCTACTCGCATCTCGAGTGGTTGGAGAATGTGTGTTAATTATAGAAAACTTAATCTTTCTACATGCAAAGATCACTTCTCATTACCATTCATGGACCAAATGCTTGAACGCCTAACAGGTAAGTCTTTTTAGTGCTTTCTTAATGGATATAGTGGGTATAATCATATTGTTATTAATCCTGAAGATCAAGAAAAGACTATATTTACATGTCAATTTGGTACATATGTATATAGGAGAATGCCCTTTGGTTTTTGTAATGCACCCGCAACTTTTTAAAGATGCATGATGAGTATTTTTTCTAACTATATTAAAAGAATAATTGAGTTTTTCATGGATGATTTCACGCTGTATGGTGATTCTTTTGATAAGTGTTTAGAAAATTTATCTTTAGGTTTGAAAAGATACATTATAACTAACCTTGTCTTGAACTATGAAAAGTGTTATTTTATGGTAGAATAAGGAATAGTTTTTAGGCATGTTATGTCTTCGCATGGTTTAGAGGTTGATAAATCTAAAATAAATGTTATTTCATCATTTTCTTACTCCTTATATGTAAGAGAGGTTCGTTCCTTTCTTGGTCATACAGGTTTCTATCGATGCTTTATCAAAGATTTCTTTAAGATTACAGCAGAGTTATGCAAATTGTTAGCCAAAAAAATGGATTTTGTGTTTGATCAAGCGTTTAAAGAAGTCTCATAATGAGCTTAAGAGGTGTGTCACATTTGCCCCCATCATGCAACCACCAAATTGGGATGGACCTTTTGAGATAATGTGCGATGCGAGTGACTATACAATAGGGGTGGTACTTGGGCAAAGAATAGGGAAGAATTTGCATGTTATCACATATGCTTCTCGCATGTTGGACAAAGCGCAATACAATTACCTTACATCTGAAAAAGAACTTCTTATAGTAGTGTTTACTCTAGAAAAATTCAGGTCCTATTTACTTGGTACAAAAGTTGTTTTTACTACTATGCAACTTTGAGATATCTTTTGAAAAAAAAGGAATACAAACCAAAATTGATTTGGTAGATCCTGTTGTTACAAGAATTTGATCTTGAAATCAAAGACAAAAAATGATGCCCCAAAATCATGTAGTTGATCACTTAAGCCGATTGCGAACCAAGGATATACAAACCAAAATGGTAAAAGAGACATTCCTTGATGAGCAGTTGTATGTGTTACATTCCTCTACAAGACTATTGTATGTTGATTTGGTGAACTATTTTGTCACCAAGAAATTCCCTTAAAGTTTGTCTAAATTCCAAAAACACAAGTTATGAGTTGATGCTAAATATTATTTTTAGAACACTCCTTATCTGTGTAAATTTTGTGTGAATCAAATAGTAAGAAGACATGTACCATGAGATGAATTTCATTTCATTCTCACTTTTTGTCATTCTCATTTTTATGGTAGTCATTTTGGAGCAAAAACAACAGCCTTAAGGTACTTGAAAGTGATCTCTATTAGCTTTTTATTTTTAAGGATGCATACTGCTTTTGCAAATCATATGAAAAATACCAAAGAACATGCAATATCACTCATAAGAATCAAATGTCTTTAACTAATATTCTTCTAAGTGAAATTTTTTATGTTTGCGGTATTGATTTTATGGTCCTTTCCCTTTTTCTTTTGGTAATCTTTATATCCTTCTTGTTGTTGATTATGTGTCCAAATGGATTGAGGTGAAAGCCACACAAACGATGCTAAGGTTGTTTTAGATTTTATCAAGACTCACATATTTGACAGATTTGGAATCTCCAAAGCTATCATTAGTGATCATGACACTTATTTTTGCAATTGTTCAATGGAAGCATTTCTATACAAGTACCATGTGACTAATCAAACTTCCATAACCTATCATCCTCAAACGAATTGCCAAGCTGAATTTTCAAATCGAGAAATTAAGTGCATTTTGGAGAAGACAATGCAACCTAACCGATAAAATTAGAGTCTATGACTTGGTGATGCAGAAGAGATATGGAATGATGCCTACGAGAATGCAACGATTTACAAAGAAAAGACCAAGAGCCTTCATGACCGAATGATTACAAGAAAGGAGTTTCATGTTGGAGACAAAGTCCTTTATCATTCACGTTTGAAACTTTTTCCTAAAAAGTTGTGTTTTTGTTGGATTGGACCCTTCATCGTTTCTAATGTTTTTCCTTATAGTGCAGTTGAGATTACAAGTTTAGAAACAAATAAAGTGCTCAACGTTAATGGGCATCGATTGAAAACTTTCTATGAAGGTTGGACGATAGAACTCACCGCTTCTGTGGGGTTAGCTGAACCAATCTATAGAATTTAAGCATGCAATGTGTCAAGCCAATGCCATAAAATAAAAGTGCTTACTCGGAGGTAACCCAACAAAAAAAAAATCAAATTTGCTTTCTTTTTCCCTTAACTTTTATTTTTGGCATTTTACTTTATGTTTGTCATTCTCTTATATTCATTTTCTTTTATTTCAACATTGAGGACAATGTTGTGTTTAAAGTGTAGGGGTATTTAAAGAATTTTGGTTTTCTTTTTTGTTTCTTTGTTAAAAAAATAAAAATAAATTTATGTTTTCCAACCTTAAGTATTAAGTTTTATCTATTGAACTGTCATTGATTTATGAGAATATGAGTATTATGTATGAGGATTTGTTGAAATAAAGTAAAATATAAATTGAATGAATGGGTGTGGATGCAAGTTTTAAAGTTTAACTAGTTTAGGAATTGACTTTGAAAATATACCATGTTGACTTAATAGTGTTGTACCACTGTAAGTTTTGAGCCTTTAACATTATATTCTTTGATTATGTATTCTTTGATTATGTATTCTTTCAATTATATATATCTTTAGAACAGACTGCATATCTTATTGAGATTACATTCACATTACATGTACTCATTAAGATGATAAAAACACTAGGAATTTTTACCATTTGAGCAAAAAAAAAACAACCCAAAACATATTATCCTTATAAGCTCTTTTGAGCTTGTTTATCTTTTCTTTGCTTTACCCATGTTGTAAGTCTTAACTTTTTATATGTTTTTCTTTTCTCCTAACCATGGATTAGTATAGCATATACTTGTTGATATCTCATGATTTATGGTCGGAAATTATATGAAAAAAAAAGTGATCCTTCATGAAAAGAATAGGCAAAGTTGCCAAAGGTAGACCATTCCTAAAAAAAGAAAAAGAAAAGAAAAGAAAAGATGCTCCATTGTGCTCTAAAATTTTTATGTTGATGGAGCTTGAAATCAAAAGAAGTTAAGTATTGATGCTTAAAGATGGTGAATTTGTGTGCTTTGATGAACTATATTGTTTCAAAATTCAATTTTTATAGAATACTCTACTTCTTTTGGTTTTAACATTTTCTTTTTCTTTCTTTTACCTCATCTTAACCTTAGCCTCAATACAACCAAAAAGTAAGACCTTTTCCTTTCGAGGATGAATAAGAGCTAAGTGTCAGGGTATTTGATGCAACCATATTATTTGAAAGTTTTACTCAAATTTACCTAGTATTTTGTCAATGTTTTATATATAAAATACCTTGATAATCTTTTATTTTTGTTTTAAATGAACTTTTTGATATAAGATTAAAAAATGAGTAAATTGGAGATAAAATTCAGACCATGTTCCAACTTGTGTCAAATATTAGCAGGAACCTTTGATTAATGTTTTATGAAGAACTTGAGTTGTAGAGGTTGAAATGAAGTGATTTTAGTGGCAATAGAAAGCTAATATCCTCACCTTTCTATACATATATGGCAATGAAAAACAAAAGGGCATGGGAATCGCAACCTTCAAAGACAAGTCTCATATTCTGTCAATCTTGACCTTTGACCATTCTAACTTGAATATCTTGAGTTAGAGAAATCCATTTGATACAAACTCAATTTTTTTGGATTACTGACTCAAAGACCTATAAACCTTTCAAATTTCAATAGAAAAGAAGCTCATATGAGGGAGATATGATCCTTCTAAGACAACCTATAAATTTTGCCAAAGAAACAAGTTCAACTTACTTAAATGTAGATTGTCTACTTTGGAAAGGATAATTTTTTATAGGAGGATACAAATGGATTGGAGGGATGTGAGGATTAGAGTTTCCTATCAAATAAGAAGAAAGAGAGAAAGAAAGAAAGGTGATGGCCAAAAAGAAGAAAAAAACTCTCACCCCTTTCTCCTATACCTGAAATTATGTTCTCATCTTTTCTCTTCATTAGTTTTTTGATAGACATGCAATGCTAAGTTATTTGTCTTGGTTGAAAGGATACAGAAACCTTCAGATTTCAAAAAATATGAGATCTATTTTATTTTTTCTTTTCAGTTTATATGATGAGTATGAATGTTTTTCTATATTTATTTTTTATGATTATTTAGTTTGATTGTTAGAGCAAATTCTAAGTTATTATTTTAACCAATCTAATGCTAAGTTTACTATCAAAACTAGAGTTGTGATATTTAAACTTATGAAGCAACTAAGTTTAATAATTATGGCAGATCTATGTTGTTAATCTTAGAGAAAACATTTAACTAAATTGAACATATACTATAAACAGTTATGTTGTCTAGATTTATCAACCTATCTAGTTCTTAAAGCTGCCATTAAGTTAAATTATCAGTGCAGACACTATAGTTGTTTAATGGTTAGGGTTAGTTATATTGTGGATATGTTAACTAACTAATATTAAGGAAAGATAGATATTCAAAATATAAATTGATGTTTCATTTCAATGATCAATTTTGATTTATGCAGGTCGACATTTATTTGAAACCAAGGTTTTTTTCTTAACAAGTTTCAAAGTTATTTAATTTAACTTGATTATTTTATTATGTTAACTATAGCATAGCCTAGATAACCTCAAAACCCCCCAACTTTGAATCATCTAGTATAAAGACCTGACTTAAATCTTTCTCGTGGAATCAACCATTTGCTTGCTTTATATTATCTTGTTTGTTTAAGTTAGGATAATTAATTTGTGTGACCGTGATATAGCAACAATTATGGAAATAGACAAACACTTTCCATTTTACTCTCTAATTCCTTAATGAAAAAATCAATTGCTCACTATGAAAATAAGCAAACAATTACATAATTAAAATGATAAAGGTCATCAAATCTTATGTTACGAGTGAAAATCTTATGTATCTAAGCCCTAGTATAAAGTTTAACTTACAAGGTATGCTCACACTATGTTAGCATATCTTAAATCAAATAAAAGAAGTTAAAGAAAGAAAATTTTAAAGCAAAATTGTTGTCTTTCTTATACACTCACATCTTGATTTGGTCAATAAAAAAGATATGCGTTCATGAATGAAGATTGACCAATAAGGTACGTATGTCCTTTCAAGCTGTTATTGTAAGTATTTTTAGACTAGAAAATTTAGTTGCTTTATATAGGTCTATATATCTGCCTAAGTGTATAATTAGATACACTTGTGAGAAAAACAAGAAAAAATAATGTGGACCTAACTGATTTATAAAACAACAGGAGATGTGGTGATCTAAGGAGTTAATCTTTTTCATAACATTGAAATGTAATCTAAAGAGAGACTCTAGAACATATCATGATGTTTGATGTGAGCGAGAATAAGAGAAAAATAGCTTTTTCAGAAGTTGATTTAATGGTATTCTTCATCAAAACATGCAATCATCTTTATCTCTCTCTCTCCATTTCTCTGTTTGTCTCTTGTTTTAAGGTACTCCTATCGTAAATTTCCAAGTAAATATCTTTTTCTGTACTTGACATCTTCTGATAAATAGAAAATAAATTTTTGAGACAAAACACATGTCCATCCTCTTTATCTTGCATTTAAATTTTATGTGAAAATGGAAAGGATATTTTATTTTGATACTAAATTTATTGAGAAGATTATTAAAAAGAATGTGTTTTTACAATTACCTATGCATAATTTTTTCAACACACATTTCTTTCGGTTCGTTGCTTCATGGCTAATGCATTTTTTTTACTGTAGGGTTATTATAAAGTAAAAGCCAAGAAGAAACTTGGAACCCCTATTTCAAATTCTTCTAATGAAGAAGAACATGAGACCTCATCCCCTGAATAGACTCTAGTCTAGCCCTCTAAGATTCAAAGGACAAAAATTATGGTTAATTCCTCTAAATCAACAACATAGTTAGGAAAACTTGACCACTTTACTTCCTCTAGTACATAGATGGCTTATAAAAACACCTTCTCCAATAAGAACATATTGGGTGAAAGAAAAGTTTTGGTAAGTGATCTTTCTAACCCTGTATTTGCATTTATAAAAGACATCTTTAAAAAAATACACTAGGGTAAACTAACTAAAAAAACACCAATTCTATATGTTAAAATAGTTAAGAGTTTTATGCCAATTATAAGTCTTTCAATCTTGATGACTGCTTCATTACTTCCACTGTTAGAGGTCAACCATTAAGTTGTCTTCTATTGTCATTAGGAATTTATATGATCTATCTAAAATCACAAATCTTGGCTTTCCTTATAAAAAATTAGGAGCCTCTTCTAAGAATCAAATGAGTGATTTGTTTTTTGGCCTTATATGACTGAACTGATATGCCAAAGCACAAATATTGCATATGAACACTATGCTACCTTTTTATCAACTATTAGCAAAAATTATGCTAACAAACCTCTAGTCTATTGGAAGACATACTAAGCTGATAGTTCAGAAAGCTTAGTTCATATATACTATTGTTATTGATGTTCCAATCGACCTAGTCACTCACTTTATTAATGTAATACAAAAAGTTAACACTAAAAAGAAAACGAGTCTACCTTTTGGTGGGTTCATAACTAGGATAGAAATCATAGCCAAAGTACCCTTGCATGATAGTGAGTCAATAATCAAAATGTATGGAAAGATCCCAACTTTAACTGTTGTCGAATCTAAAGTTGTGGTCAGTAAAAAGTGACATCCTGAAGAGTCTACCTCTTCTCAACTTGAAACTCCTCAAAACAACCCCCTACTCCCTCTTATAAAACAATAATTACAAGTTCTATCAAACAAGTTTAATAGTTTTACTGGTAAATGGGAACAAAAGATTGATGCAATTAAGAAATTACAAGTAGATTTGCAACGAGATATTGTACATGTTAATGACAAACTTGTTCTACTCGACTTGGATGTTGAACAAGTGCATTAGTCTATTATTGGTAAAGATGAGGAGTGGGAAAAAGGAATAAATAGGAAATAACAATTTTCTAGTATTACTGAAAATGTTATATGACTTAATTTTCCATATGAACCTAGATTTTATGTCTAATCAATGAGGTATGGTTTTCATTTTTACATTATTTCATCTCTTAAAGGCTTTAAGCCTATTTCCCTCGATAAATGATACTCAAACTCTCTCGACAAACCTTTGGTTAGCGAATCCATAATATTTTCCTTTAACTTTACATAGTCAATGAAAATAATTTCATTCGAGAGCAAGTATTTAACAGTATTATGTCTACAATGTATACATGTCTGGACTTTCCATTATACATACTACTTCATGCCTTTCAGTTACTGACTAACTATCACAATGAACATAAATAGTTAGCACTAGTTTTGGTTAACATGGAATATCCTCTAAGAAATTCTAAATCTATCTGACTTTATCTCCAATTTTATCAAGAGTAATAAACTCTGATTCCATCATCATAGATCTAGCTATACATGTTTTTTTAGAGGATTTCCATGACATAGTTGCACCACCAAGTATGAAGACATATCCACTTGTGGATTTTGAATCGTTAGTGTTAGATATCCAATTACTATCACTATAACTTTCAGTACTGCTAGGTAAAGAGACTAATATAGCCTGTAGTCCAAGGTATATCTTAAATAATTGAGTACCTTCTTTTATTGCCTTACAATGACATAATCTTTATTTGTTTTTTTTTTTTCACATGAACATTGATATGGACCGGCCCACCATAACAAAAGATCCATTAGAGGTGTCAATTGGGCCAATCACAACATCAAGTCAAGAAGTTAATGAGACACAAAATGGGTTTGTTCAACATATTGAGGCCAAATCTGACTTCAAGGAGACCACAACACATATGATATGGTACAAGTTATAATCAACCTAATCTAAGTATAAAAATAGCTCAATTGTTTCACAACATGGGCTTAACTTTGGCATCATGATGGTAGCCTTGTTTGAATAATTAATCCTAACATTATAACGATATTTTGGCATAATGTTTTGGAAGTTTCCATTATAAAGATTTCATGCTTATTTAGGAGGGTCAAAATCAGTTTTGGACTGAATTTTCGTATTACATAGTTTTGTGTTATCAATATAACTTTTTATTCGACCATTAAATCGGACTAAATTTTTACCAGAAGTTTTCAAAGGTCTTGTTTTATATACAGTTAAACTTTCACATCAATCTCACATTGAAAAGTCTTGAAAGAAGGTTCAGAAGCTACTATATAGAATTTGTATTAGTTTCCTAGTTGATTTAATATTCTTTTTCAGAATTATTTAGGATATTTTTTAGAACTCATTTATTCCTTTTCCAGAATTATTTTTGATATTTTTTGTATCTATTATAAATAGAGTTAATTAGCTGGTATTTAGGTTTTTTTTGGAGACTTTGATTTAAGAATAATAATGCTTGTATATGTGACCTATTCTTGCTTTTTTGGTTCTTTAAAGAGCTGAATTTGACTTATCAAAGAACAATTATATTTATGGTGTCTTTAGTATACTTTTCATTAATGAATTGGTATTCGTTAGGTAAGGATTCATTCTAATATTTTTGGTGCTTTCGTTTAAGTAACTATGTGTTACACTCCTATCAAATCTGATTCTTATCTTTCCAAGATTTATCTTTCTTGCTTGTGGGTTACACATCCACATGATCATGGGATTTGCATTAAATACATTTATCAACTTTGTTGATTTTGAACTCCCTTGACAACATAACCTTGTCAAATTTTTCATGTCACTGTTTAGGTGTTTGTTTTAAATCATATAATGATTGGACAAACTTACAAACTTTCTTTCTTATTCATTTATAACAAATCCCTCAAGTTGTTCCATTTAAACTACCTTATCATGGTCGCCATTTAAGAAACTTGTTTTTACATTCATCTGATGTATTTTAAGATTATAGTTATTCATAATGGATTCAATTTCACTATAGTCTGCCTTTTTCCCATAGAAAGTTTCAGGACAGGACATTGTCTCGGAGTAGATTCAAGGTTCATTTTCTAATAAATATGTTACAAAATAAGGACTGAATGTTTTGGTTACTCTTGCTCTTTTACTCTTTCCAAGCTCAACTTCATCATTTTCTGATTAGTGATGATTACTTGAGCTAGCATCAATCATTCTTTTAAGTGAACGATATTCTCGTGCTTCTTTCCATGGAAACACATCCTCAAATAACAAGGATGAATATTCTCAATGCTTGACTTGTGTACAAGAAATTGATATGTATTATTATTGTATGTATATCTAATAAACACACAATCTATAATTTTAGGTCATATCTTGACCTTTTTATAATAAGGTATTGCTACCTTTGCAAGACACCCCCACACTTTGAGTTATTTGTAAAAAGGTATTCTACATTTCCACAATTCATATGATGTCTTTTCTAACTTTTTATGGGATATTTTGTTAAGTACGTAATTAGCAATTAGAATTACCCTTCTTACAAGTTATGAGGTGCACTCAAACTTATCAACATGGCATTCATCATTGCTTTTAATGTTCTACAATGTTATTTTGTCGTGGTGAATAAGAAGTAGTAGTTTAGTGGATAATACCATTTTTGAAACATAATTCACCAGATGGTTCTTTGTATTCTCCACCTTTATCACTTTTTATTATCTCTATTTTTTTGTTAAGTTAATTTTTAACTCCTTTTTTGTAATATTTAAACATTTTAAGTGCTTTATATTTGCTCTTATGCAACTAGGTATAACAATACCTTATGTTATCATCTATAAAAGTAATATAATATTTTGTTTTTCACTTCTAGTTTGCATAAACTTTAAATACCAATATATGAGTGAATTAAGTCTTAGGTTCATTACTTCTTTTTATTGTGTGAAAAATAAGGTTTTGTGAATTTCAATTATAAACCTCAGTTTAGATAATTTGAACTATTAAAACTTTAACTCGGAGATAAATTGGGTTAAGTTATATTAAAAAAAATAAAATTAAATGTTTAAGGGTAAAATTAAAAGAAATAAAAGGAGAATATAACCCAATTTGTTAGAAAAGAGAAAAGTTAAGATATATTAAAAAAATAAAATTAAATGTTTAAGAGTAAAATTAAAAGAAATAAAAGGAGAATATAACCCAATTTGTTAGAAAAGAGAAAAGCAGGGACAAAATGAAATTATTTAGCCATAAGAGGGCCAATATATAAATAAAAATAAATGAAACTATAAGGGTTTCTTCATATTCTTTTCATCATTTTTTAGTTGGAAACTCTACAAAATAAAGGGGTTGAGTAAGATTTAGAGTAAGGGAAACAACATCTAAGCAAGAATTTAAAGAGAGTAAGTGAGAGAAATTAGGAGTTTATAGTGAAAAGGGTGACGACCAAGAGGAAAAAAGAATGAGTGTTGAGAAATTTTGACTGGTTAAAAATTGAAGCTCATTTTATCACCAGGTAAAGGGCAATAGACTTGAATATATAAGCCTAAATGAATTCAATTAAGAAATTGTGTTGATTTGTAAATTTTAAGGTTAGGGTTCTTGAGAAAAAATATGGGAAATGAGAAATTTGTTTTGTGTTTTGTGATTAAGATAGAAATAGATGGAAACAATTTAGAATGATTAACAAATGAAGAAGAATCCCTTGGGTACTATCGGGCATAAAAGGGGAAGTAGGGAAAAATTTTAAACAATGCATGAATGTTGTTTGTATATACTTATAATTGAGTTCAATTAAGAACATAGGAATATTGGAGAGATTATGAAAGATTTTTGTGTTGTGTTGGATATTTTTTTATGAAGGATGATAAAGAGAATAAACATTAATGTTAGCTTTAACATTAATCAACATAAACCATTAGATCAAAAATATCCTAAAACTATTTAGGAAAGATGGATTGCTATATCTTGAATGTTAACTTTTTTCTTTTTATGTTTTAAGATGTATTTGATCATATCAATTTTTATAATTAGGTCATTATAAAAATATGTGACATACATTCTATTTATAGGGGAAACTTGATAACCTTATAAATGGTAAAATATCACTTTGCCCCTGAAAAATATCGTATATTATTTTAGGACAGTTTTAGAAATTTATGGAATAAAGTCTTTACATGATTTTTCTAAGTCTATAATTGTAAATTTGTAATCCCTTCTATAAATTACATTTAATTCTTTGATTTTTAAAACTTATTTACAATCAAATCATACTTTATTAATCATCCTAGTTTAATTTATTACTCAAAATTCATTATGTGTATAACTCATTAAGTTTTCTAATATATTAGCTTAAATATAAATGACACAATCACAAACATGGTAAAAAAAAATCAAATAAAAAATTAATTTATTATCAATTCAATAATTAATTGATTTATATTTGAAGATCAAGTGCAATGTCTAATAATATATCATGATCCCTCAAATATTAAAAAAGTTATAAGTGGTTTGACTTAATCTTTCAATTATTAGTTTCTCAATATAATTATTATCCCTTCATCAATAATATTTTGATTTAGACATTAAAGCATGAAATATATTTGCTAAATTAAATCATGTTTATTCTCAACACTATAGTCATTGATTCTTTGAATAAAATTCAAATTTGTTTCAAATCTAATTCCACCTTGCGCAAGTATTTTATAATCAATACTAATTGAGAGTAAGTGAATATTTTCTCCAAATCACCTAGAGCGATGAATCCTCTATTGATCACTTATATACTTTCATATAATTCATATTACCCAATGTTTGCTCGTTTGTTACCCTTAATTAAGGCAACATATAATCAAGATCAAATCATAGTATTCCCTTTATAAGATAACTTAGTAGCCTTAAGTCTAAGGATCACATACATAATTGTCACATAAGTCTTTTCATAAATATAGATGATCTCTTAAGATGAGATCCTCATGCATGTCAATTTAGTGAACATGTCATTCGATAATCACCTTCATATTAGTTCTAAATATTCCTCATACTTTAGGTTATGAGAATAACTGCTTTCTTTCCAAATAAAAAAACATATAATATGTATTGACAACTCTAATTAATATTGTGTCTTAATAGAGCATTGATTATGAATATTTAGGAATAATGCTTTGATGCAAAAGAAATCTTATAATTATAACCACTTTATACTTTCATTTACAAAGTACTTTTATCCTAAGAACTTTATCATTACTCTAAACTCATCAATCAAATATTAAAGATAAAGAATACTTTTATAAATAAAATTATATATATTGCATGAATAAAGTCAATACCAGGTGTAACCAATAAATTGGCTATAGGGCATCATACATATGAGAAATTTTTGTTAATAAAGAACCAAATAGCATTAGTTTTTTGAAGGGATTGGAAACACCATCACCACATTCATTAGTGAATTTGGTGATGTATTCCCTTGTTGACTCATTATCTTCCTTAGATGAAATCAATAATTTTGATTCCTCTAGGAATTATATGGAGTCAATCAATGCATTTAGAGCATAGATAATGGTATATGGACCTTATTGTATGTCAAATATCTAGTCTCATCTCTCGTAAGTGTTGGACTAGTTTAATTCCATCAATCCTTTTTTTTCTTTTCTTTTTTTTCAACCACATGTCCTTAAGGCACATGAGGATTGCACTATCTTACTAAAAACTAGCCTATAGGGAATTATATTACCTAATAACTTGTTGGGTTGTCTATAACTAAGGCTGTTAGGCCATGTAATTGGCTTGAGGTTGCTTGTATGCTTGCAAAGTAGGTGGCATTTCATATATAATCATGTTTAAATGTTATTAGGGTTATGGTTGTGTTTTCTATGTAGGGATGTGATATCTAGGATATTGAAGTATATAATGTTTGAAGATACTATGGTACCCCCCAAGTATCTGTGTGAGAGATTGATTTTACCTTAGCTTATTATGAATTTGATTAAGTTGATAAACCATGACCTATATAGCCTGATGGTTATTATGGTAAGTCATGTTTGTTGTGTTTTCTATATCCAACTAAATGGCTCTTAAATTAGCATTAGATATTTATTTGCTAATAAAAGGATCATCCTTTAGAAATAGCCATTAGTTGTTGATTAAAGTTTGGCCATAATGGTTATGACCATCAAACTACATCATTAATCCCCAAAAAAGGATATGTGTGAGGTTGTGTTAAAGGTGTATAAATGCCATCATATCTTATTGAAACTCGTGAAAATAATGACATTGGAAATGTTTTTGGAGGCATAGGTTGGATATGAGCACTATGACATTATCCACGCACAACCCTTTATTCTTAATGCGAATTAAAAGATGAAGAACCATCATATTGTACTTGGGGCTGCTCAATTGGTTCTTTGATTGGTGATTGGTTGTTAGATTCTTTAATCTTTGTCAATTATATGTGTAGATTATTCATCAATCATAACAAATGTGTTTTTACCAAATTATTTTTAAAGTAGGATGATGATCAATTTGTTATTTTATAAATAAATAGGTCCCACTAAAAGTGCTAATTTGTTGATCATATAGTTAATAAGGATTAAAATGCTATATTTTCTACATTTCTTTCTTCTAATTAGGAGAAACTAATAATTAAGAACTACATCTCAAGCAGAGATAAATATTAACCTCATAAATCAAAAAAAGTGTAGGGTTCTTTAGTTTTTAGAAAAAAAGAAAATGAAGATAAATTAATCTAGGAAAATATAAGAAAATTATAAAACAAAATAAAAGTTATAATGGTTCTAAAGTAAAAGGAAAGATAAATTACAAATAAAAGGTAAATTGTATACATAAATTGTGTATAAGAAGTTGGTCATCATTTCTAATAAATGGGTGGCCTTTTTAAATTGTTACAGGGTATAAATCCCATGTGAAATACAACTTATACCCCTATACAAAATCTAGTATAACTTTTTATGTATGTCTCTTTCTTGACAGTAGTATGAACTCTAACTAATATACATTTTTGCCAATTCACTTTGTTGAGAACTCATGTTCTAAATAAGACTTGATCTTTTGATTAATCACATGAAATTTTATATTTGTTGTTAGTTATCTTTTCTTGATTGGTCATGTCTTCTAGCTCTCCTAATTGATGATGACTTTGAGCTCTCTTTATCAATCGTTTTTTAACTTTCTCACTCAATTTGGACTCTTCCTAAACTTGGTCATTCTTATTGTTAATGATCAATTTTATCCTTTCTTTTTCTATTTTTGTTGTTGTTGTTGTGGTGCTTGACATATTGATTGTTATTGACATGATTCTTATCTTTTACATTTTAATTGTTAGCTTAAATGATGAAATTTGTTTCAAAATTATTTTAAGGAAAAAAAACATTTCATGATAATTGATTTTAAAATCTAATTTACTATTTTTGTTGGCTTATTTTTTATTTAACTACAATAAATTGCAGAAATTGACTTGAAAATTATTGTTAGTTCATTTAAGTGAAATTAAAAAATATATTTTTTTTCAAAAAAAACTATGTTAGTTCATCTTTTTTTCCTTTTGAATAATTCTTTCCTGATATTTTTATAACCTATGCTAGTTCAATTTTGTTTATTTTAAACATATTTCTTAAAAGATTTTGTTTTCATAGTTCTTGCTAAGATGGTCATGTTCATTTTTTTAGTAGATTTTTCAAGTGTATTTTTAATCCATTGTATATTGATCCTTATTTGTTTTCAAATAGAGTTCTCCATTGATTTTATGATCATTGATGACTTGGTTTTGATTTTTCTTGAGCAGATTTTTAAAGTGATTTTTCAATTTGATATTGTTTTTCCTTATTTTCAAGCAAACTTCTGAATTGTTTTACAACCATTGACGACTTGGTTATGTTTACTTTTTAGTAGAGTTATCAAATGACATTTCAATTTATTATTAAATAGTTCATACTTGTTTTCAAATAAAGTTTTCAACTAATTTTATCGTCATTAATGACCTGGTTTTATTTGTCTTTATGCACAGTTTTCAAGTGATTATTTTTATTTATTATTGAATTGTTCTTGCTTATTTTCAAGTAGAATTCTGAACTAATTTTATGTTTGTTGATGACCTGGTTCTTTTCGTTTTCAAGTAGATCTTTCAAATAATTTTTCATTTTATTTTTAAGTTTTTCTACTCATTTTCAAACATGGTTCTAAATTAAAATTATGGTTGTTGTAGACATGGTCCTATTTATTTTTAAGTGGTTTTTTGAAATGATTTTTCAATTTATTATTGAATTATTCTTGTTTTTTTTTTCAAGTAGTGTTCTTCATTGATTTATGATTGTTGATGACTTGGTTTGGTTCATTTTTTAGTGGAGTTTTCAAATGATTTTTCATTTCTTTGTTGAATGTTTCTCTCAGTATGTGTGTGGCTATAGAGTTGTTGATTGGATTGATAATTGTGATAATTGACCAAATATCAAATTGTTGATATATCATTAACTTCTTCATCAATATGTTATTTGTTTTTCATTTTTTCCTTTCAATAAAGAGAAATTACTATTAGGAACTAAATCCTAAATGAAAACAAATAACAGCCTTATAAATCAAATGGCATGTGAAATTTTGCTTGCTTATAAATCTTAACATGCTTAATTGTCATGGATAACACCAAAGAAATAAACAATAAGGAAAAAATCAAATAAAGCAGTAAAGTAAAGAAAGACGGTAAAGAAAATCAATAAAATAAAACAATAAAGAAAAGAAATAAAAGAATGGTTGGCATAGTTCCATTTGGTTCAACATTTTATTATTTGTTAATTAGGCGATAACTCATATGTAAAGCTAACTTTAACTATTAAAAAGTGATGTAGAGCTGAATTTAACTATTAAAAAGTGGGATCTTGTTTATTTGAGTGCTTGTTTTCCTATGTATTTAATTTACTTATTTATGTTATCGAGTAATGAGGCCACCATTTTCTCAGAGATGGCTTTTTCATGCATTATCTATTTATTTATCAAAGCTTTGAAGGTTATTCGATAATCATATCATAGGTAAATAAATAGAAGATGTTATACACACACACACACATATATACACACACTTTGATTATTATTATTATTATTATTATTATTATTATTATTAACTTTCTTCCTTCTCTCTTTGATATGGCATGCTTGATTGGATTTACTAGTTTAAGAGTGCTCAAGCCTTACCCTTTTGATTGCATCCCTAGTTTACTAGGTTGCCTAACTTGCATTAAAAATTTTATTTTGTTGTTTTAAAATTTTTAATAAACAAAAACATCTAGATATTTATATGAACATTATTCTTTTATCTCATTCTTTTATATGAGATAACTCATTTGTTATTTCTTGAGTTATATGCTATCATTTTTTACATGCATGTATATTTGATTTATGTGTAATAGGTACTCAAAAAGAATTCAAAGGGGTCCTTTTTTTCTGTTTATCCCCGTACTTTTTTCCTTAAAAACCAAACAACCTTGATGGTTTGATATAAAAATAACAAAACAAATGTACATATTTTAACTTGCATGCAATGCAACTAACTTTAAATATGATATTGTTGGATGATTGTTACCTTATCTTTGTATAACCAACCCCTCACCTTTGATCTCTAAACAAAACCAGTTATTTAGGTTTCTTATTTAACTTAAATCAAGTAACGACTCATTTTCTTTATTTTCCCTCTTAAAGCTCTTTGTCTAATGTCCCTTTACTACATTATGTTATTATGCTAAACAGTGATTGATTTTCTTTTAGAGTGAGTATAATTATTTAGGTTACTTTTATTCTTGATAGAATTCAGTTAAAGTGAGCTTGGTGCTATAACAAGTGGTTGCTATTAGTGCGAAGAAAAAGTGGTTATAATACATTACTTGGTTCCTCACCATTGCAAGTATAAACAAATAAAGGATTGGGAAGTCCCTAGGTGTACTTGGGGTTTGAATATGAGCATGGTTGAATGAGGTTAATCTTTATCTCTACACTATTTATTTTATTGTTTTGTGCTTAATTATTTAAAGTTCATTGTCTTTATATATATTTCCTTTATATTATTTCTTGTGTTGTCTTTAAATTTAGTCATAAGTTTTTATATATACATATAGTTGTTTTTATCCTATTCATATCTATTTATGCTTCCTCTGGACCTAGCAATTAGCCCTTCATTTGGAGTTTGGAATCTTGAATAGAACTTAACCATCTTAGAGAAAAGATCATGATCAATGAGAATAAGGCACCTTAGTTTGATGTCTCTAACTATGATTATTTGAGTTATAGGATGAAAGCATACTTGTTTTTACAAAATATTAAGATGTGAAATATTGTTAAAAATAGCTTTTAAATTCCTATAAAGATCGTAAAAGGTGTGATTAAGGAAAAACCCATGGAGAAATTTGTAACACTAAAAATGAGTTAAAGTTAGTAAATGTGAAAAGTGTATAAAGATAATATTGACATTAAAATGAAAGGCATTGCACTCAAAACTTCACATGATGATGATAGTGAAGAAGATGATGAATACATTAGTTTATTATGATAAAATTCAAAAGCATGTTAAAGAAGAAGAAACTCCTTAATAGACACAACTACAAAGATGATAAGTGTTAGACTAGAAAAAATGAAACAAATTATTTGTTATGAATGCAAGAAGTCTACACGCATTTAGAGTGATTGCCTATTACTTAAAAGAAAATAAAAGCCAAAGCCAAGAAAGCTTTGAAATCTACTTTGAAAGGACATTTCCTAAGAAAAATTGATGGTGAATCCAAAATTGAAAGGATATACAATCTCTCTTATGGAAAAAATATGACAACATGTATTTCAAGAAAAAAACAATGTTTTATGGAACATGTACATCTTATTTTTGGTGATCATATTTTTCCTACTATTGAATATGTTTTGCTTATTGATAATTTAAAGGATAACTTGCTTAATATAAGTCAACTTCATGACAAAAACAATAAACTTATCTTTGAATTTGTGTTTTGCCTTGTAGTGTACATGGAACATAAAAAAGTTATATTTTTTATGCTACTTGCTTATACTTTTTTTTTTCTATTTCAAGAATGTAAAAAAGTTATACTTCATAAAGGTATACTTTTTATGCTACTTGCTTATACTTCTTTTTTTTCTATTTCAAGAACATAAAAAAGTTATACTTCTTATGCTACTTGTTTATACCACTTCTTTTTTTATTTCAAGTTATAACAAATAGATATTAGAAGAGCTTTTTCAAAGGAATATAATTTGGAGAGGATTTGTGTTGAACAACCATTCAAATATAAAAATCATTTGTCTATGGATTGAAAATGCTAAGTCAATTTTGTTTTTTCTCAAACGGTTATGTTATCAATAAAGTGGATTTTACTCTTTTGATCTTAGAACCTACCACACGTTTGAGTCGTTTGAGTCATTTGAGTCAAAACTCTACCCAATAAAATATAAATGGTACTAGCATATGTGCACGCGCTCCGCAATGGATTAATAATAAAAAAATTTCAAATGTAAAAAAAATCTTAAGAGTATAGAGAATATTTTAAGTGCCTTGAATCTAGCAGGCATGCAAACTCAAGACAGTTAGGTCTAGCGGTCATGCCAGACCCAAAAGCCTTGGGTTTAGTTGGGTCTGACAGTCATGCCAGATCCAATAGCCTTGGGTTTAATGGCTAAGCAGACCCAAGAGCTAGGGTCTCACGACCATGCCTAATAAAAAACTTTTTATAAAGTTTTTTATTTGTTATAAAAAAAAACATTTAAACTATCATTGAAGTATCCTAAATTGAAATGCTAAATAATGTTTTTTTTATTTTTTCTTAAAAAAAATTTAAATTATCCTTGAAGTATCCTAAATAGAAATTTGATTACTACTTAAAAGTCCATTTTTATCAAGGTTTTATATCATCATTTTGCACTTAAAGTATTAGTAACTCTTTAACTAGAGCATTTTTTATAATATCATGTCTAATACTATAAGATACCTTTAATTTATGGTAAATGTTCATCTTAAATGCAGGCCTATCACATAAATAAATGGATTGATTGATGAGTTTAACTACTGAAATTGAGAAGACAAAGAGAGGGCTAAGTTTAGAAAAAATATGTTGGTTCAGTCCAAACTGGAACACTGTGCAGTCATTGGGTCATATCTAAAGCTGTAGATCTTGGATTTCAGTTTGGTTTATATGGCTAGAAAGCTAAGACATAGACATAAAACATTCAGGAGAGTAAAAGACTCAATTCTGCTATTTGGAAGTCCAAATCTTAGCATCAAAAGAGAAGTCTAAATCTATCTTGCAGCCCAAACACTATTCAGTGTTCAACCCATATCTCGAGTTCTAGAAGTCCAAATGCACCGATTCTTTTCTTATTGGAAAGCTGAGATAATTTCCAAGAACCTTCATGAAGACAATCTATTCCAAATCTGATGTTAGCAATGATGTTTTGTTCAGACAAGAAGATAAAGATTGTCACCTAGTCAAGATGTGGCCACCCACTCAACAATTAGTCATCAAATCAATATTTCTGAATTTTAGCCTATAAAAGAAGGCATTTGTCATGCATTTAGGCATCTTGGTTTTCAGATCAAGATCATGTTCTTGCTCTCTCTCTTTATATTTTTGTAATGCTTAAGTTTTGATTATATTAATCTCTTGTTTATACTTTATCTTTCCTTTCCTTTACTTAGTTAACTTGTATCTTATTTATGTTCTTATCTTATTTATTTATGTTTCTCTCTTTTATTATGTTTAGCTAAGTTTATTATGTCAAGGTGAAAAGGTTACATTAATAGTGTAAGAATAAGTATAGTATAAACTCAACATCAACTTTAATGTTTGATACTAACATGTTTTGTATTTGTTATCTTGTTCACTTTTAATAATTTACTTGTTAAATGGTTAATCTAGATTTATATTGTATAACACATGGTACTACAAATACTTGGCACTTTCATAGCTCAACCGTATGGTATAACCGACACCTTTGCTAAGAAAGGAACTTGATTTGTTGTTAACATAATTTATAATCATGAATACCTGACAACATTTACAAGTTTTAGCATTATTCGAATAAGATAACTAATGTAATTATGTTAACAATTTATAATCCGATTGAAACTTCCTTTGTGTGTTGTTTCCAGTTGAGTAATAAAAAGAGTTTATACTATACTTGTTTGAAATACCATTAGTGGATCCTCTAACCTTGACAATTTTTTTATCCTTATTCAATCCTTATATCAATATCACATCTCAAAACTCTCTTCAACTCATTTTCTGTTATTATCTATTTCTTTATTTGTAGTTTATATAGTTAACCTCCATGTGGTTCGACCCCGGTCTTGCCGGGTTATTTATTACTTCGACATTCCTACACTTGGAAGAAGACATCAACTCTTTGGTCGTGTCAAAATCCTAATTATTTTTTTTTAAATATGTTTTTATTTTTTCTAAAAAAAACATTTAAACTATCCTTGAAATATCCTAAATAGAAATGCTAATTAATTTTTTATATAAATGTTTTTTTATTTTTTCTAAAAAAAACATTTAAACTATCTTTGAAGTATCGTATATAATTTTCTTTTACAATAGCCTTGGATTTGGCTTGGATCATACATAAGTTTTTTCAATAGCCTTGAGTCTAGAGGCAAAGCCAAACCTAATAGCCTTGGATCTGATAGAAATACCAGACTCAAGCGCCTTGTATCCAACGGCCATGCTAAACCTAAACCTAAGTATTTTATAATTTTTATTTTATTTTTTATAGGTTCTTTGTTCTTGCGGTCAAGCAGACCTAGGAGCATTGGGTCAGACATCCATACCTAATTAATTTGTTTTACTTGTTATAAAAAAAACATTTAAAGTACTCTTGAAGTATCTTAAACCGAAATACTAATTAATTATTTTTATTTTTTATAATAAAAACATTTAAACTACTTTTGAAGTATTCTAAACATGAATCGTAATTAAATTTTTTTTATTTTTTATAAAAAATTATTTAAACTACTCTTAAAGTATCCTAAACAGAAATGCTAATTAATTTGTTTATATATTTTTTTATTTTTTCTAAAAAAGCACATTTAAACTATCCCTGAAGTATCATAAATAGAGATCCTAATTAATTGTTTTTATAAATATTTTTTATTTTTTTCAAAAAAATATTTAAATTATCCTAGAAGTATCCCTAATAAAAATTCTAATTATTTTTTTAATTTTTGTTTCCTATAAAAAAATTAAAAATATCATTGAAGTATCCCAAATAATGTTTTTATAAACATTTTCTATTTTATGTATAAAAAAAAACCTTTTAAACTACCTTTGAAGTATCCTAAATAAATTTTTTCAATAGCTTTAGGTCAGACGATCATGTCAGACCTAATAGCCTTGAGTCAGGTGGTCATGCTTCAACCCAACATATGTCAATAATTTTTAAAATAAAAAATAGAAAAGACAACGCTCCTCAATATCTACAATGCGGTTTATAGTATAAATATTTTATGTTTATAATATGGTTCATAGTATAAATACTCTATACATACAACACCAATACTATATACAACATACTAAAACCAGTGAGTTTGGGTGAGCCATATCAAAGACAAGCAACTGCCAAAACATTACTAATAGTAGGTAATGCAAAGATATAAAGAAACTTAATTTTGTAAACAAACGAATCAGCATTTTTCATGAAAGAGAACAACACAAGCAAGAAAAGGATTCGATGTTCTTCGCAGTACGACCATTAGAACATGAATATGATGCTTCTAATGGCATGCCATCAACCAAGTATCCTATATAATCCATGAAGGCCCTTAATGATGGAAAGCAATCAATATCTTTCAAATAATAGGAAACCAAGAGAGCCCAGGTAATTATACTAGTATAACTTCATCTAAAAGTATGAACATCGTATATTAATCTAGTTTTACTCTGTACTTTTCTTGGTTTCACTATTTCCAAGGCTAGAGAAAAACAACTTATGATCTGAGCTAGTGATGGAGACGCAAACAACTTATCTTGGGGCATATTCCATCATCACTAGTAACTTATTTTGGGGCATATGGGGGGCAGCTTCACTGTCACTCTCAAGAAATCTTGCTCGCTACACAAATATGAACGGGAAGAAAAAGATATGATCATAAGATGACATGAATTGTGGGGGCAGAGGGAGGGTCGCCCAGCAGCAGCAGCAGCAGCAGCTAAAGATAAAAAGGAGGAAAAGTAAAAGTCTACCGTGGATTTTGACAACACTTACTAATTACTAAAGCCATGTGTGGACGCACAAGAATGAGAGTATCATTCAACATTATGTAATATCTTTTTATGGATCAAAATGAGAATTTAAGATCTTGTCATCTCCAAGAATTACCCATAAAAACAAGTCTAAAATATCATAAATATGATAACGTGATTGATTATATGAAATTTTTAATAATTATGATAGCATGGGATATTAATCAAACATTAGAAAAGGAGGAAATATGAAAAAAGTGAAAGAAAATGTGAAGTAAGAGAGAAAATCTCCCAGGTAGATGAATAGTTAAATTAGCAATGAAAAAGGTTAAAGTTATCTTAGCTCAACATAAATAGGTTTTGCTTAAAACACATGGTGTCAAATCTTTCTAAAATACAAAAACATGTCCTCTATTAACTTTTCTGAGTAAGAACTCTACCCATCAAAATCTAGATGGTACAAGCAGCAAACTAAAATTGATAACACCTCTTGTATCTTTCTATATTTTAAAAATTTCAAAACCATCTCAAATATGTATTCATTGTTGTTTGAAAATATAATTGTTATCATTTTTTAAAGTGTTTTTCACTCGAAAATATATTAAAATAATATTTTTTATTTTAAAAAAATTATTTTTGATATCAGCACATCAAAATAATTAAAAATACCAAAAATATTAATCGAAGCAAAAAAAATCAATTTTTTTCAAAAACACTTTTAAAATGCAAAAACAAACGGTGATTTAAAATTAAAATCGTCCATGCCTATACATTTAAATCACCACCGCTTCCAATTGCATGATTGACTTCAGTATACAGTGATTATTCTCTCTGAATCAACATTATCTTCTTCCTAATAAACTTTGATAGTTTTTAAATTTTGAGGGTAAATTGATATAAAAATTATTTGATGGAAAATTAAAACTGTATTTTTTGAGGTAGTCCCAAAATTATTTATAAAATTTGAAAACTTATTTATTTCAATTTAAGTATTATATGATTAAAAACTTATTTCTTTATATACTATAATCTAACTAGATTAAGTATTATATGATTAAAGACTTATATGTGTATGTTTTCTTTTTTGTACCACTTTATTTAATAATTACATTACATGACAAAATAATTCTTCTTTATTTGATTTTTTCTTTGATCCCAAATCTTTTGAAATTTAATCAAGGTAATGAAAAACAATTACTATATTAGCTAGTAAATTAGGTTACATTAAATTAATTTTTAACGTACTTTAAGTTAGATTACATTCTATAAAAACTTGAGCTTATTTTTATTGTAATATTTTCTTCTTGTAAGGAATGATTTTTCTCTTATAAGAGAAAAATCAAATTATGAAAGTGCAAGTGGCACTTGAACCACTTAGGATTATTTTTTGAGTGTAAACCAAAGAGAGGTTTTCAATCCTAATCCTTAACAAAGATTATGTGAAAGGTTCTAAATATTGATCCTTAAAAAAACATTATGAGTGATGTTTTTTAATTTTTAGCCTGTAAAAATATTAGGAGATAGGTTTGATTCTAAGCCTATAAAAAGATCAGATTTGATCATGAGCTCATAAAAGAATTTGGTTTGATCTTGAGCTCAAAAACAATTGTGTAAGGTTTAACATTGAGCCCACAAAAGGATTGTTTTGACTTGAGCTCGTAAAAAAATAGGTTAAATCCTAAACCCATAAAAGGATTGGAAAAGGCTTTCAATCTTTGACATATGAAAAAGATTATATAAAGGTTTAGTCTCACTCGCTAAGAAAATCATGTGTGATAGTAAATACTTGAATGGTAATTCAAAAGATATAATAGGTGATTGTCCAAACTAATATAAAATTGGTGTGTGTCTCTCTTTCCTTATCTCTTTAAATTTGTGATTATTGATATTGTTTGGGTGTTTCGGCTACTTGGCTTATTAAGAGCTAATTTGTGCGTCTTGTTATTAATTATTTATTTTAGCATTGTTAAAGAAATTATGATTAATTTTGGCAATCTTGATTTAATTGGATATTAATTTTTTAAAGTGCTATAAAATTAGATAAAGTCATAATTCACCACCCTTCTTAGGCTTTTTAAGTTTTTTAATTGATAACAAAGCTTAGACTTCTTGTTTGAGGTTTAACCACCTATGAGACAAAAGGGACAATGTTTAATTAGGGCGTCTTTTTTTGAAGATAAAAACTATCCTATTAGAAAGTTAGTATGCAAACTTTCCTTGAGTCTATTGATATTGAATTGTGAGATATCGTTGAGGATGAATATACTCGACCCACAATGATAAACTTGAAATAAGAAGTGATTCCTAAACCTATAAGTGAATGGGATTACAAACAAAAGAAAAGTCATAGTTATAATTCAAAAGTGATGAATGCATTATTTTGTGCTCTTAATCATGTGGAGTTCACTAGAGTAAAGAATTGTAAAACATCTTTTAAAATTTAAAGACTTTTAGAAGTTACCTGTGGGGTAAAAGTCAAGTTAAAGACAGATTAATAAACCTTACCAAAGAATACGAACTCTTTAAAATAGAGCCAAATGAGAGCATTCAGAAAATGCACAATAGATTCATTACATTTGTTAGTAAACTAGTTAGCATAAGGAAAAACATCACCAATAACGAAATGATTGGTAAAATTTTAAGATCTTTGCCTAGAGCTTGGGAAACCAAGGTAATGACTATTAAAAAGGTTAAGAATCTTAAGACTCTTAATTTTGATGAGTTTATTGGATCTTTAATTATTGATGAAGGAAAAATCAAAGAGCTTAAGGTTAACAGTAGTAATATCAAGAAGAAATCCTTAACCTTAAAAGCCATAAATAAGGATGAGGGTAGAAATGGATATAATGGTGAGGAAGATGAAGATCTAGCCGTAGTGACTAGAAACTTCACCAAATATTTGAGGATTAAGAAGTATGGTACAAATCATAGAAATTTTAGAAGAAAAAAGGGTGACAATAGAGAATCTAGGAGCCAGGATGCTATCTTTTGCTATGAATGCAAGAAGTCAAGTCATATGAAGTATTATTGCCCAAATGTCAAAAAGATATCAAAGTGTGATAAAAAGAAAAGGGCAATAAAAAGTCTACTTATGATGACAATGATGATAATACCACTTCTTCAAGTGATGATGATGATTCAAAATTGGAGAAATTAGTCAATCTATGTATGATAGCTAATATTGACATCACCAAATAAAAAATTTGCTTAATGGCAAATAGCAACATCGATATTGATAAGGTAAATGAACTTGAACCTCAAATTACTTTTGATGAATTGCAAGATGCATTTGATGAATTGTTTCATGATTACAAAAACAAATACATAAGAAAACATTTTTCTATAAAATAATTAGATGCAATCTTAAAAGATTTTGATGTCTTAGAAAGAAAAAATAATAAAGTCTTGTTAACAATGAACATTGGTTTTAAAAGGCCATTGGATTTTTTCAATGAAAAAATAGTCTAAGAAAATGAGATTTTTAAAACTCAAGTTATTGATTTAAATTTTACTTTGACTAAATTTACTAAAGGAAATGAGAACCTAGATAGACTTCTACCAAGTCAAAGATGTTTTGAAAGAAAAGTAGTTTAAGATATGATCCAAAAAAATTTAAAACTTTACTCAAATTCATTGTTAAAGCATAAACATCTTCAAGCCTATGCAATTCTTGTGGAAAAAATAGTTTTCATGAAAAGCATTGCATGCATAAAAATATCTCATCTAAAATTAAAAATATTTGGGTGCTAAAAGACACATTTACTAACCAAAATGGACCCATGAGATTATGATACCAAAACTAAATAGTTAAGATTTTTTCTTGTAGAAAAATAAGGACAAACGGTATTTGGATAGTAAATGTTCAAGACAAATGACAAGAGACAAATTCAAACTCACCTTTTAAAAAAAAAACAAATGTTAGATATGTGACATTAAAAGACAATAACCAAAGAAAAGGTAAAAGGTATCGGTAATATTAAAAAATTCCCCTACTAATTATGTGATAAGGGTCATAAATGTTATTTTAAGCAAATATCAAAGTATTTCTATGGTAATAGAGGTTTTTTTATTCTTTGCATTGCTTAGTAATTAACATTATTGATAACAAAATAATTTTCAAATGAAAAGAATTGAAAATATTTATATAGTTGATTTAAGTAAGATTAATAATGATATTAAGTGTTTTTAGTGCTTTGGTAGACTCACCTTATTATTGGCATAGAAGAATTGGGCATACCTTGTGTTTGGCATAGAAGACTTAAACATGCCAACATGAAATTAATTGAAAACTTATCAATTAATTAAGAAAGAGTTTTTAATTAAAAACTTTCACAACTTGAGTACAAAAAAAAAGTGATTTGTAATGCTTGTCAATATAGGAAACAAGTCAAAATCTCCTTCAAAGCCAAGAATCAAGTCTCCATAAATCAAGCACTATAACTACTTTATATGAATCTTTTTGGTCCTATACATGTTTCAAGTCTTAGTGGTAAGAGATATACATTTGTCATTGCAGATGATTATAATTGGTTTACATGGGTTTTATTTCTTACACATAAAGATGAAGTAATTGAAGGCCTTTTAAAATTTTGTAAAAAAATTTAAAATGAAAAATATTAATTGATTTCTAAAATTAGAAGTGATCATTGTGGAGAATTCGATAATTTTTCTTTCAAAAATTTTTGTGAAGGAAATTGTTTCAAACATTAACTTTCTACTCCTATAACATAACAAAATAGTGTTGTTAAAAGAAAAAATCACTCTCTTCAGGAAATGGGAAAACCTATGTTTAATGAGTATAGTTTGCCTTAATATTTTTAGACGGAAACCACAATCACCTCTAGCTATATTTCAAATCAAGTTTTTCTTCGATCAATTTTTTCACAAAACTCTATATGAGCTTTGGTTTGAAAGAAAACCTAACATGTAATATTGTCATGTATTGGATCAAAATTCTTTATTTTAAATACCAAAGATAATTTGGGAAAGTTTGATGTCAAATATGATGAATTTTTTTTTTTTGGTTACTCTTCTAATAGCAAAGCAAAATGTCACATATTGGCTAATTTGATGAGTCTCCTATTTTTAGGGACCAACATCATGTTTCTTGCAAATAACAAAAAATAAATTAAAAATAAACTTAGAAAATAATTATGATATTTAATGGCAATAAAAAAAAGTTAAATTTAGAAGAATACACATGGAAGAGATGATCTTTCATAAGAAAATATGTGATAAGGGTGACATTTTATTTCTCTTAAATATAACTAATCTCTTACCTGAATCTTTGAAATCAGTGTTAATATCTAGGATTCCTAGTTTTCTCTAATTATTAGGTGGTGACTCCAGTTTAACTCCTTTTCCTTTATTTTTTTAAAAAGTCTTAATCATTGTCATGGTGTGGCACACTTCATGTGAATAACCTTACAACACTTGATGCTTACAATCTCTCTAATCTAAAAGCTTTCATTTTTTTCATAATCTTCTTAAAGCTTTAAACTCTATTTGTATCAATCCTCTTTTTTTTCACATTCTTGAGCTAGATTATATTTCATAAAGACTTGAGTTTAATTTATTATAATCTTCTCTTTAGTGTAAGTTGTGAAAAATCCTTGTGAAAGAAGACATATTGTGAAAATCTAAGCAGCACTTGAATCATTTGAGAAAATATTTGGTTGTAAGCAATTGAAAGGTTAAGGTCTTAATTCTTGAAAAATATTATGAGTGAAAGGTTTTCTATTCTTGATCCTGTAAAAATATTAGTGTATCAGTAAGGTCTCAATTGTTAAAAAGACCTTGAGTTGATAGTGAAAACTGAAATAGTGGTTTAAGAAGTGAAGTAGCTAATTGTTCAAACCACTATAAATTTGGTGTATCTCTCTTGATCTCTATCTCATTTTATTTGTTCCTTTCATATTTGATATTTATTGTCAAAATTTAAAGTGTTAAAAAATTAAATGTCTTAAAGTATTAAATATTCAATTAAACTCTAATGCACCCTCTCTCTTAGGTTTTATTTTAGATTTTTAGAGATAGGACAAAGAAAGTCATAAAAAAAATAGAAAAGAGAAAAAGATTTCATTCAATTATATTTTGGGCATAAAAAAGTTAAAATTAGCACCAATGGGTTCAACTTGAAGAAGAAAGTTCAATAGAGGTGATTTTTCTCTTTAACCATGATAGAAAAATAGATTAAGCTTGTAAAGTTATTTTTTATTTGGTTTAATTTTTAGTTTTTAGATTATTTATAGGTGTTATTTAGGTTTTAGAATTTTCTTAGGTTTATTTATGAAAAATATATTGAAATTTGGTTTTGGAGTCCAAATTATTCGGACTTTGATTTTCCACCTCTAGTGATTAGAATTTGTTGTAGTAGATGACATGTTATCCTTTTGTTTTTGAGAAAATAAAAACTCATGAAGATGACTTGTTGTCCACTAGATATAAGAAAAAAAAACAAGAAATAAATATACGGATCTAGACTACCATGGGCACAAATGAAAACACAAAAAAGACAATTAAAATAAGCAGCACAAAATTCTTTCAAATAAGGCCACACCATGAACCTTAATTTGAAATTTTATTTCTAAATATTTTCAACACATAAATATATTTCAATAAAAAAATCCTTGTTACAAATATTTTAGGCTTTTTATATACTAGTAACAAGTCTTAAACAAAAATAATAGAGTGATCACAAATCCATACCTAGTTTTGATAATCCATTTTAGAGGTATGAGCAGAGGAGACAACTCCTTGATCGGAATGAGTATTGTGGAGATTTTAGTGATCCAATTTATAATGAGATATATGTGAATTAGTATTTTTCATCAATTTATGATGTTTATTTTGACGATAATTATATTAATAATGATAGAATAAACAATGACAGTAATGGCAATAAAGATATCATCAATGGTGTTTTCATTGATAAGTTAGAGTTTGAGTGCAAAAAAAATATGGAAGGTGCCCAACAAAAAAAAATTGATGTAGACTTGTTGGTTTTCTTATTACAAGTTTACTATTATCACTAAGGTAAATTTATTTAAGGGTTATATGGATACAACACATGTTGATGAAGGAAGTTTGAGGTTTGCAATTTATTATCATAGAAACCAATGGAAGAGAAATCATTTCTCAATTAATTCTTTTAATGAAAAATTCAATATGAAGAGAATGAAGTAGATGTATGAAATTATTGTGCAAAGAGAAGAAAGAAAAGGGATTAGAGAGCCTTGATTGGACATCCATAAAATCAAGGCAAGAGTAATTTAAAATTAGGTGTGAGTTTTACAACCTTGACAAATTAATGTAGGAGGTTTTTTCAAAAAATTATTTTTCCTTATTTAGTTTAGAAAATTAAGTATTTTAATTAATAATTTTATTTCTCCTAGTTTGTTTATGAATTTTATTACTTTTTCTTTATTTTTAGGTTTTCTAATTTGTTTAGGTGTGTTTTTATTTATTTATTTAAGGAGTTGTAAACCACTTACAAAGAAAGATTACTTGAAAAGAAAATATCTAGTAATAAAATTCTAAATTAAGATTTTTATGTAGTAATCCTATTCGGTAAAAATTTTGTGTTGTATGTTGTTATTGTTTATTCGGTAAAAATTTTGTGTTGTATGTTGTTATTGTTTTTCTTGTATTGTTTTTATATACATCCAATATCTAGGCACTTGAGCTTTTCTATTTTTATGTAAAGCTGCATAAACCTCGACATCCAAACCCATACATGTTTAGGTTGGCCCTCCCCCTTAATAATTTTTAATATTCTAAAATAAAATCCTTTAAAATAAAAAAAATACAATGATATTTTAAAAATTATATAATGATAATTCAGTTAAGATTAGGGTAATTTTTTATTTTATTTTTGCAATCAATCAAAAATCCGACAGAGTTTTCTTTATATTTATAAGTACCAAGTTATCGACTCTTCTTCCACAATTTTCAATTATCAAATTTTCTACTTGTCCTATTATCAAGGACTTCATCCTCTCATTACATCATAATTTCTCAATAATCAAATTCACACATATTTAAACAATTTAATATCACACATTTACATAGATGCAATTCAATGAATTATTCTACAAATTATAACCGAAGTACATTACACAATTCAAAGATTTACAAATAAAAACCATGAACGAAATTATAATTGAAATAAGTACATAATTAAAGAAGAAATTCATAATTAAAATTATACTACAAAAAAAAAAGCTTTCGATAAACTATTGACTCATTAAATTTTGAAATTTATATTACATAACAAAATAATAAATTTATTCATTACAAAATGATACCCTACAAAATATAAGGAAACTAATCTATTGTTTAGTCCAATATAGAGATGTACCTGAAAATTGATTTAATACAATAATTCGATTAGATAAATGAAATAAAATATCAATAAATTCTTTCTTAATTTCTTTTTTTCTTTATTTTTGAAAATTTACTCATAAGATCTTTAAATTAATTTTCTCATCTAGTAATATATATTTCAATTAAATTTCAGAATAATCCTTAATTATTTTTTGAACATCAACCAAAAATATAATTATTCATATCGCTCATTAACCCGAGCATTAATTCCACTAATAGGTGATTAATGTATTGCCCGCCCATTCAACAAGCACTAATTCTATCAATCCAAAAAATTAGTTCAATGATTCAGTCATTCATCAAAGTACTAATCTCATTAACCATGAAATTAATTCCTCATCATGTCAATTTGCTAGGGCACTAATTTCATTAAACCAGGAATTAGTTCAATGATTTGTCCATTCACTAGGGTATTAATCTCATAAAAAAGAGAATTAATTTCTTATTACACCTATTTACCAGGGCACTAATTCTATTAATCCAGGAATTAGTTCAATGATTTGTCCATTCACTAGGGTATTAATCCCATAAAAGAGGGAATTAATTTCCTATTACACTTATTCACTAGAGCACTAATTCCACTAATCTAGGAATTAGTTCAATGATTTACCCATTCACCAGGGTATTAATCTCATTAACCAGGAAATTAATTCTTTATTACGCCTATTCATTAGGACACTAATTTCATTAATCCATAAATTAGTTCATCACATCATATATCTTATTTCCTCAAGTAAACAATATAACAATTACTAATCTATTAATCATAATTAATTAGATAAAAATACATATTGACCAATAATAAATTCGAGCACTAAATAATTATCTAACAACTGAGTTCGAGTTAAAGTTTCATGCTGCGGTGTTAGCAGCCTCTCCTAAATTAATAAGTATATCACACCATTTCTTTACACACACACACTCAAACATCATAATATTCTACTTTTTATATGGATACAATGAATAAATGAAATCCTTCTAATTATCCTTTTATTTGTCAATAAATTAGATTTAAAGAGAAACATGAAAATTTCCTTCATTCTGTTGTAAATCTTCTTCCTATTTTTCAAATTCTCACATTGTAACACAATTCATTTCATCATTCAAATCAATACATATATATTTCTTTAATTTTATTTGTTTTTTCGCCAAAATTTACACTAAAGAAAAACATAAAAATTTCATGTTCTATTCACTCTTTAACATTAATTTCATCTTTTTTTTATACAATCTCATCATCTTATCAAAATTCTTAAATTATTATTATTATTATTTTGTCAAAAATCCCTTCTTCAAGAACACTTAGAATTTTGCTTCAATTACCATAATTTCTTACTTTTTATGCTCCCTTCAATAATCTTAATACAATTTCACAATCTATTGCAACTTTTCCCAAAAATTTATCAAGAACTATAATTTTAATTTTACAAAGTTCAATCAATTTAAAGTACACATTCTTCAAGAATCTTTATTTAAAAGTGTTAAAGCACCTTACTAGGCAATAGCTAAAACTTTAACACTTTTAAATTGAGAAATTTTTCTTAACTTTGATTTCTTTCCTCTCTTTAGTTGAATGCTTCTCCTTCTCCTTTGAAAAATAAGGTTTTTTTTTGTCTTTCCTTCTGCGCACACACACTTGAACACACGCAGGCGCGCGTGCATAGACACACACTTAACCTTTTTACAAATTCCTTCAATGTCCTTTAATAGTAACTTATATGATTTTTGGGTAAATTTTTTCAAATCCTGATACCTGTTTATACCAAATTTTACTCGAGCTATTTCAAATATCACTAAGGGCCTATTTGGGAGTTTGATTAAGGTTATTTTTCAAAGTGTTTTTCACTCAGAAATGCATCAAAATAATGTTTTTTATTTTATTTTTTAAAAATTATTTTTGACATCAGCACATCAAAATGATTTAAAAACATCAAAAAAATATTAATTTGAAACAATGATATTATCTGGGGTTTTATAAATATTTCGTACAATCTATCATCATTCTTATAATTTAATTTATCACTTACCATTTTTTTTATAATCTTGACTTTTATCATTATCAATGATATTATTTGGGGTTTTATAAATACCATAATTTTCAAATAAGATCAGAGGTTTTTAATGGTAATGTTAGCAATTAGTTTATAAATAATTATATATTAAAATAAAATGCATAATTTTTATTTGTTTTGAAATTCCTTGTTGATATTCAATAAAAATAAAATGTCTGATTATAAAAATTATCAAATCATATTTTTTTTAATTTTTTTAACCTGAAAAGATTCTTTTCATGAAAAGTCTTTATTAAAAAGGTCTTGTTATATATATATATATAATCAAAGAAGTGATTTTTAGGGAGAGAGACTTTTCTAAGCAATTCATAAAAATAAAAATAAAGAGTTTTTTTCCTTGGCAATTGCATTTTGATAGTTTCTAGTAGAATTGTTTTCCATATAAGAGAAACATTGTCCTCAATTTTATCATAAAAACAATTTATCCTGTTCTCAATTTTATCATAAAAACAATTTATCCTTAACTTATGATGATGAAATTTCTCTATAAATTAAATAAATAAACTTACACACATACACTAATTGTTTTAATGCAAAATTTTATAATTTAGTTGGTAAAATAAATTTTCTTAGCTTTCAATATTTTTATAAAAGCTATTATTAATAAAACAAAATGCAGGGAAAGAAAAATAGTTA